>MDSZ01162064.1_pt1 | contig 90573 bp, 84 predicted proteins | sample 811201 | NCBI WGS metagenome assembly MDSZ01 (sample SAMN05326647, study PRJNA326480) | marine metagenome | isolation source: seawater | place: Indian Ocean: North | collected 2010
CCGCGAGCCGCTGGTGATGGAGATTCCCGATACCCGTGGGCATTTCTACATGATGCAGATCATGGATGCCTGGAGCAATGTGGTGACCAGCCCCGGCACCCGTACCATCGGCACGGCCGCCAGGCGCTATCTGGTGGCCGGGCCGGATTGGCAGGGCGAGACGCCCGCAGGGCTGGAACTGATCCGGGTGCCGACCCAGCTGGCCTGGCTGATCGGCCGCATCAGAACCGCCAATCAGCAGGAGTACCAGGCGGTCACCCAGCTACAGGAGCGCTTCAGGCTGATGCCACTGAGCACCTGGCAGGGACAGCCGGCTGGAGCGCCGGCGCCGGTGGCCATGGTCGAGCTGCCGCGACTGGCGCTGAGCCCGTCACCGGATCGCCAGGTCGCCAGCTGGAGCCAGGACGAGTTCTTCGCCACCCTCTGCCAGTTGCTCAAGGACAACCCGGCGAGCCCCGCCGATGCGCCGATGATGCAGCGCATCCGGGCTACCGGCCTGTTCGGCCCTGGTTGCCTGGCGCGCCTGTCACCCTTGCAGCGGCTCGGCAGTGCCCTTGGTTACGAGAAGGTGCTGCAGGTAATGGCCAACAGCAAGCAAGTGCTGGAACAGTTGCCGACCTACAACGGCTGGCGGATCGGCTACGACCTGGGCGATTACGGCACCCGCTACGAGCAGCGGGCGATCGTGGCCAAGGTCGCCCTGGGCGCCAACCTGGCGGCGGACGCGATCTACCCCAACCTGTGGAATGACCCGCAGGGCCAGCCCCTCACGGGCGCGCATCGCTACGTGCTGCACTTCAGCAAGGAGCAACTGCCGCCGGTGCGCGCCTTCTGGTCGCTGACCCTCTACAACGGCCAGCAGTTTCTCAGTGCCAATGCGCTCAAGCGCTATGCCCTCAGCGGTGACAGCGACCTGCGTTACAACGCCGATGGCTCGCTCGATCTGTACGTGCAGCACGAGCAGCCCCAGGCGCCCGAACAGCTGAGCAACTGGCTGCCGGCCCCGGCGGAGGATTTCAGCCTGTTCCTGCGCCTGTACTGGCCCAAGGCGTCGGTGCTGGACAAACAGTGGGTGCCGCCGGCCATCCAGCGTTTGCCATGAGCAACCTGAATACGGAAAAACGTTCATGAACGAGTTGAAGCTGTCCCCCTGCCTTCTGCGCAAACCGCGTACGCTGTGGCGTCGCCTGCTGCTTCTGGGCGTGCTGGCTGCGCTGCTGAGCGGCGGCCTGGCGTGGAGCCAGCGCGAAACCCTGGGCCTGGCGGCCCGCGGCTATGTGTTCGGCTATCCGCTGGTGCTGGCTGACCTTACCCGGCACGACTTCGTCAGCGATATCGCGCCGGCCAATCGCCTGGTGCACATGCCGGCCTTTCCCGACGCGGACTACCGCGTGTTCGTGCGCCCCAACGTGGACACCCTCTACACCCAGGCCTGGCTGGACCTGGATGCCGGGCCCTGGGTGTTCGAGGTGCCGGCCAGCCAGCGCTACCTGCTGATGCAGTTTCTCGATGCCTGGAGCAACGTCTTCGCCAGCCTTGGCAGTCGCACGCTCGGCAGCCAGGGCGGAAGCTTCCTGCTGGTCGGCCCGCACTGGGACGGGCAGGTGCCGGCAGGGCTGACCCTGCTGCGTTCACCGACGCGTCTCGCCTGGTTGCTGGGACGTATCCAGACCAACGGCAAGGCCGACTACCCGAGCGTGCACGCGATCCAGGCCAGCGTGCGCTTGCGCAGCCTGCAGGACTGGCAGCAGGGTAGCGCCAGCCCGGCGCTGCCATTCGCCATGCCGCAGAGTTCCAGGCCATCTCCGCTGTACCAGATGCGGGCGCTGAGCGCGGAGGACTTCTTCGCTCGCCTGGCCACCCTGCTGCAGGACAATCCCGCTGCGCCTGCCGATAGCGCCGCCGTCGCCGAGCTGCGCCAGCTCGGCGTACACGCTGGCGCAGCGCCGCAGTGGAACTGGCTGCAGCGACAGGCCGTGCGCCTGGGTATCTGGCTGGCCGGGCGCGAGATGCAACGGGCGCTGCAGGACCCGCAAGGGCTGGTCAACGGTTGGCGCGAAGCACCGCTGCACATCGGCGACTACGGCACGGATTACGGGCTGCGCGCGGTGGTGGCGATGGTGGGCTTCGGTGCGAACCTGGCAGCCGACGCGATCTACCCGAACGCCAATCTCGATGGCCAGGGCCAGCCGCTGCAGGGGGGACGACGCTACCGCCTGCATTTCGCCGCCGGTGAGCTGCCGCCGGCCAGGGCGTTCTGGTCGGTGACGGCCTATGATGGTGACGGTTACCTGATCGCCAACCCGCAGGGTCGCTATGCGCTGGGTGACCGCGACCCGCTGCGCTACAACGCCGACGGCTCGCTCGACCTGTGGCTGCAGCACGAGACGCCGGCCGCCGAGCAGCAGGGCAACTGGCTGCCGATTCCAGCCAGCGGGCCGTTCAGCCTGACCGGGCGCATCTACTTGCCGGAGCGGCGCCTGCTCGACGGTCAGTGGCACATGCCGGCTATCGAGCGCCTGTGAGGACCGACACGCCGGTAGCGTCGCATGGCATGGGCACGATGGCCTCGTTACTGCGCCATGGAACCCCATTTCTGTTGCGCGACGTAGGCCAGCAGGTAGTCGAAAAAAGCCTGGGCGGCGGGTGAGATCACACGATCCTTGCGCACCAGCAGGTGGAACTTGCGGCGCACCGTGGGCTCGCTCAGGGTCCGGGTCTGCAGCTGGTAGAGGCTGAGCAGGGAGCGTGCATAGGGCAGGCATACCGTTACACCCAGGCCGGCGCTGGCCATGCTCAGCGCCGTGGTCATGAAGGAGACTTCCTTCGTCGGCGCGTAGTTGAGCTGGTCCGACGCCGCGTGCAGTTCCCGGCGGAGGATCTGCGTGTACTCGCCTTCCAGAGAGATGAGCGGGTGGCCCAGAAACTCCGCCCAGGTCAGGTGCTCATGCCGGGTAAGCGGATGCTGTTGTGGCAGCACGGCGACGAAGGGCATGTCGAACAGCAGGTGCGCCGCGATGTCCCGGTTTTCCGTGCGCTCCGGGCCGATTCCGAAATCCACTTCACCACCCTGTACCCTCGGCAGCACGTCCTCGACCAGGCTGTCGGACAGGCGCACGTCGACCCCTGGGTACAGCTGCGAGAACGAGCTGACCACATCGGTGAGCAGCGTGCAGGCCATCAGTTGCGGAGCCGCGACGCGCACGGTGCCCGACTTGAGTTCCTTGATATCCGTGATGGCCCGAAGTGCTTCGTCGAGGTCCTGAAGGATGCGTGCGGTCAGCGGCAGGAACTCTTTGCCGACGCTGGACAGCTCTACCTTGCGCGTCGTGCGGTTGACGATCTGCACCCCCAGCGCCTGCTCGAGCTCCTTGATCAGGCCACTGAGCGTGGGTTGGGTGATGTGCAGGGCCGTGGCGGCTTCGGTGAAGCTCCCGAGCTTGGCCAGCGTGACGAAGGCGCGCAACTGGCGCAAGGTGACATTCATCGCTTGTCCCGATAAGTGGATCGAAAAATACAATTTGTCCGATAAGTGCATCGATTATCCAATGTACACGTATCTCGGTTAAGCGGAGACAAGTCATGTTCAATGATCCAACGCTGGGCAATGCAGGGCGCACCTGCCCTGAACGCCGTGACACTGGCGGTCCATCGCCGTTCCTCGAGCAAGCGTCATCTGCACAAGGACCTCGCGTATGAGCGCCGTGCAGACCATCGATATTCCTTCGGTCATCGACAGCAACAGGCTCAGCCGCAGCCAGCTCTTGATCCTGATGATGGTGGGGCTCACCGTGGTCATGGATGGCTTCGACGTGCAGTCGATGGGCTACGTGGCCCCGGCCATCATTGCCGACTGGGGCGTGAGCAAGGCCGAGCTGGGGCCGGTGTTCGGCGCAGGGCTCTTCGGCATGCTGGTGGGTTCGCTGACGTTGAGCGTGCTGGCCGACAAGATCGGCCGCCGCCCCGTACTCATCTGGGCCACGGTGTTCTTCTCGCTGTGCATGCTGGTGACGGCTCACGTGACGAGCATTGGCCAGTTGCAGGTGATCCGCTTCGTCACCGGCCTTGGCCTCGGCGCCATCATGCCGAACGCGCTGGCGCTGGTGGGCGAATTCAGCCCCCGGAACAAGCGCGTCACCCTGATGATGCTGGTGTCCTGCGGTTACACCATCGGCGCTGTGCTGGGAGGCCTGGTGTCGGCGTGGATGATTCCCCTGTGGGGTTGGCAGTCGGTGTTTTATCTCGGCGGCATCTTCCCGCTGCTGATCGCGGCGCTGATGTACGTGTTCGTGCCCGAGTCCATGCAGTTTCTGGTGGTCAAGGGCCGACGCCTGGATGAAGTGGGCAGGACGCTGCGCAGGATCGACCCCTCGCTGAAAGTGGATGGCAGTACCCGCTATGCCCTGGCGGAGACCGCGCAGGGTAGCGCCCCGGTCATGGAGCTGTTTCGCGAGGGACGCGGCGTGGCGACTGTCCTGCTGTGGGTGGTGAACTTCATGAACCTGCTGAACCTGTACTTCCTCTCGAGCTGGTTGCCGACCATCGCCACCAGTGCCGGCATGTCCACCTCGACGGCCGTCATGGTGGGCACCACGCTGCAGGTCGGGGGTGTGCTCGGCACCTTGCTGATGGGGCCGGTGATCGACCGCATCGGCTTTTTCAAGGTACTGGTGCCGTGCTTCGCCCTTGCCGCACTCAGCATCGCGCTCATCGGGCAGCCGGGCATCGGCTTGCCCCTGCTGTTCCTCGTGGTGACGGTGACCGGTTTCTGCATCATCGGCGGCCAGCCGGCGGTCAACGCCCTGGCCGCGACCTACTACCCGACCGCGCTGCGTTCCACCGGTCTGGGCTGGAGCCTGGGCATCGGGCGCTGGGGCTCCATCGCCGGTCCCGTGCTCGGCGGCCTGCTGATCCAGTTCGAGTGGAGCAACAGCGAGATTTTCCTGGCGATGGCCGTCCCCACGGTGATCGCCGCGCTGATGCTGTTCCTGTTCGCCCATACGGGAGGTACGGCGTCTGCACCTGCAGCACGGGTCGACGGCGACATCGTGCACTGATGGCCGGAGCCAGCCTCTGCTCCACGTTCCTGACGGCCGCCTGGCGGGGCAGGTCGTCATCTCGCATTGAAGGAGTGAAATCATGACCGTCAAACCTGATTCCGTAACCCGTGACGACCTGTGCTACCTGCACGGCTTCGGCAACGAGTTCAGCAGCGAGGCGCTGGCAGGTGCACTGCCAAGCGAACAGAACTCGCCGCAGCAGTGCCCCTATGGGCTGTACGCCGAGCAGTTCTCGGGGACGGCATTCACGGCGCAGCGCTATCTCAACAGGCGCTCCTGGCTGTACCGCATCCGGCCGTCGTCGATGCACCAGCCATTCGAGCGCATCGACAACGGCCAGCTGGTCAGTGATTTCAGTGACACCGAGGCTTCGCCCAACCAGTTCCGCTGGAACCCATTGCCGCTGCCGAGCGAGCCGACGGACTTCCTCCAGGGCATGGTCACGATGGCCGGCAACGTCGATATCGCGGTGCATCTGTATGCGGCGAATCAGTCGATGGGCCGGCGTGCCTTCTACAACGCGGATGCGCAGATGCTGATCGTGCCGGAGCAAGGGCGCCTGCACATCACCACGGAGTTCGGCCTGATCGACGCCGAGCCGCAGGAGGTCGTGCTGATCCCGCGCGGCGTCCGTTTTCGTGTCGGCCTGCCGGATGGCAGCGCGCGCGGCTACATCTGCGAGAACTTCGGCGCGGACCTGAGGCTGCCGGACCTGGGGGTGATCGGCTCCAATGGCCTGGCTGCGGCGCGGCATTTCCAGGCGCCTGTCGCCTGGTACGAGGACGTCGAGGGTGAGCACGAGCTGATCGCCAAGTTCAGCGGCAACCTGTGGCGCGCGAAGATGGGCCACTCGCCGTTCGATGTCGTGGCCTGGCAAGGCAGCCATGTACCGTACAAGTACGACCTGCGGCGCTTCAACGCAATCGGCTCGATCAGCTACGACCACCCGGACCCGAGCATCTTCCTGGTCCTGTCCGCGCCCACTGCCGTGCCGGGGCTGGGCACCCTGGATTTCGTGATCTTCCCACCGCGTACCCTGGCGATGGCGCATACCTTCCGCGCCCCCTGGTTCCACCGCAATGTGGCGTCCGAGTTCATGGGCCTGATTCACGGTGTCTACGACGCCAAGGCCGGGGGCTTCGCCCCGGGCGGCAGCAGCCTGCACAACCGCTTCACCGGCCATGGGCCCGACGCCGAGACCTTCGAGAGCTCATCCACGCGCAACATCGATCAGCCGGACTACATCAAGGACACGATGGCCTTCATGTTCGAGACACCGATGCCCCTGATCCCCACGCCCTACGCCATGCAGTCGCCGCAACTGCAGCGCGACTACGCACAGTGCTGGCAGGGCCTGAAAAAGCACTTCAACCCGGACCGCAAGTAAGCGCAGGACAATCGACACATGGTTACCTTGAACGAAACCCATGACCCCTCGCTCGTCAGCTGGGTCGAGTCCGCCAACCTGAAGGGCAGCGACTTCCCCATCCAGAATCTGCCGTTCGCGGTTTTCCGCCGCCGCGGCAGCGACGAACCCTGGCGCGGGGGCGTCGCCATCGGCGAGCAGATTCTCGATATGCACGCCGCCTTCGCCGCCGGCATCTTCAGTGGTGATGCCGCCGCCGCCGCAGGCGAGGCCAGCCTGAACCGCTTGATGGACATGGGCCCGGCGGCATGGTCCGACCTGCGTCTGGCACTGTCGCGGGCGCTGCGCCCCGGAGCACGCGAGGCCGTTGTGCTGCATCGCTGCCTGGTCGCGCAGGCCGATGCCGAATACAGCCTGCCGGCGCAGGTCGGCGACTACACCGATTTCTACACCTCGGTGCACCATGCGACCAACATCGGGCGGCTGTTCCGCCCCGACAACCCGCTGATGCCCAACTACAAATGGATTCCCATCGGCTACCACGGGCGTGCCTCCAGCCTGATCGTGTCCGGTGAGAACTTCCATCGTCCCTGCGGGCAGATCCTGCCGCCAGGCGCCAGCGCACCGGTCTTCGCGGCCAGCAGGAAACTGGACATCGAACTGGAGCTGGCGGTGTACATCGGGCGGGGCAACGCCCATGGCCATGCCATTCCCCTGGCCGAGGCCGAGAGCCATGTGTTTGGCGTGTCGCTGCTCAACGACTGGTCGGCGCGTGACATCCAGGCCTGGGAATACCAGCCGCTCGGTCCGTTCCTGGCCAAGAACTTCGCGTCCACGCTGTCGCCATGGATCGTCACCCTGGAGGCGCTGGCCCCATACCGCACCGCACCACCCGTGCGTGACGCCGAGGACCCGGAGCTGCTGCCTTACCTGAACGCCCCTGGCGACCGTGAGGAGGGCGCGCTCGACATCCAGCTGGAAGTCCTGATGCAGACGGCGCGGATGCGCGCCGAAGAGCAGGCCGCCACGCGGCTGAGTGCCACCAACTACCGCCACGCCTACTGGACCCTGGGGCAGATGGTCGCGCATCACACGGTCAACGGCTGCAACCTGCGCGCGGGCGACATCCTGGGCACCGGCACGCTGTCCGGCCCGACGCTCGACCAGGCGGCCGCGCTGATCGAACTCACGGTGGGCGGCAAGCAACCTGTCGTGCTGCCCAATGGCGAGCAGCGTACCTTCGTGGAGGATGGCGATCGCATGGAACTGCGCGGCTGGTGTGAGAGGGCTGGCGCTGCGCGCATCGGCTTTGGCGAGTGCGCGGCCACCTTGCTGCCGGCGCTGGCCTGAGCGATGGGGGCCTGAAGCGTGCTCAAGCTCTATACCTATTTCCGCAGTTCGGCGTCGTACCGCGTGCGTATCGCGCTCAACCTCAAGGGCCTGGCCTGGGATGCCGTGCCGGTGCACCTGCTGAAGGACGGTGGCCAGCAGCATGTGCCAGATTTCGCCGCGCTCAACCCGAATGAGCTGCTGCCTGTCCTGAGCGATGGCGATGCGACTCTGGTGCAGTCGCTGGCCATCATCGAGTACCTGGACGAGTGCCATCCTCAGCCGCCACTGCTCCCGGCAGATCCGTTGGGGCGCGCGCGCGTGCGGGCGCTGGCCCAGACGATCGCCTGCGAGGTCCACCCGCTGAACAACCTGCGGGTGTTGCGCTATCTGGAGCGGCAGCTCGATATCGACGCCGACGGCCGCAGCGCCTGGTATCGGCACTGGGTCGAACGTGGCTTCAGCGCCATGGAACGCATGCTGGCCGAGTCTCCCGACACCGGTCGCTTCTGCCATGGCGACACGCCCTCGCTGGCGGATTGCTGCCTGCTGCCGCAGGTCTTCAATGCCGAGCGTTTCAGGGTGCCGCTGAGCGCCTATCCGACGATACTGCGGATCGTCGAGCAGTGCCGGCAGCTGGAGCCTTTCCAGTCGGCCGCCCCCGAGGCGCAGCCGGACGCCGAGTGAGCGGCCATCCGGCGAGGGAAACGTGGCACCGGCACCATCGCCACGCACCGTGACGAACGGATGCTGCGGACCAACCTGAACATCGGTTACCACTTCTGATGTGCCGGTTGGCCGCTTGCCTCAGTGGCCGCTGCCCAGTGTCACGCTCCTGGGCTTGGGCGCCAGCCACACCGCGATGGCGGCCAGCACGAAGCCGACGGCGGCGGCCATGGAGAGGTTGAGCACTCCCAGCGTCGCAGCCTGCACTTCGACCAGCTGTTCGAGCGCTACACGTGCCTGCTCGAAGCTCAGACCCGCCTGCTGCAGCAGACTCATCGCCCCTTCAGGGTCGTTCAGACTCGCAGTCAGCTCGGAGCGAGACGTGCGGCCCTGCCAATCCCAGGCGGTCATCGCCACTGCCGTGCCGATGGCACTGGCGAGCGTGCGAAGAAAACTGAGTAGACCAGCGGCGGATGTCTGCTCCTTTTCAGGAACGCTGCTGACGGCGAGGGCACTGAGCCCGACGAAGAACAGGGACATGCCCAGACCATGCAGAAGGTGGGGCATGACCAGCGTCCAGTAGCCGACATCGGTGTTCCAGTCCGCCCGCAGGGTCGAGACGAACGCCATCCAGAGCAGGCCGATCGAGATCGTGACGCGTGGATCGACCTTGCCGATCAGACCGGCGGCGATGGGCGAGGTCAGAACGGCGAAGAAGCCCAGCCAACCGACGACATAGCCGGCATGCGTCGAGGTATAGCCTGCCGTCTGCTGCAGCCAGAGTGGCGTCAGTACCACCTGCGAGAAGAAGGCGGCGAACCCCAGCGACATGGCGAGCGCGGCGAAGGTGAAACCGCGATGGCGGAACGCGCGCAGGTCGACCACCGGGTTGCTCGCGGTCAACTCCCAGAGTACGAACGCAGCGAAGGAGATGGCGGCGACGATGGCGAGCACGATGATCAGGTTCGAGCTGAACCAGTCCTGCAGGCGACCTTCATCGATCATGATCTGGAACGAGCCCACCGACAGGACGAGCAGGATCAGCCCGATGACGTCGATCCGTGCCTTGATGCGTCGGGTCTCGAACGGCTTCATGAACGCCAGGCAACCCATGACGACGATGGCGACCACCGGAAGGTTGATGAAAAATATCCAGGGCCAGGACCAGTTGTCGCTGAGCGTACCGCCGAGAATGGGCCCCAGAATCGGCGCGGTGGTGGTGGTCATCGCCCAGATGCCCAGGCCCGCTCCAGCCTTCTCCTTGGGAAATATCTGCATCAGCAGAATCTGCGAGAGCGGCATCAGCGGGCCCCCGGCAAATCCCTGCAGGACACGGAACGCGAGCAACTGCTCGATCGACTGGGCAAGGCCGCACAGCAGCGAGAAAAGGCCGAAGCCAATGATGGAGAACAGGAACCAGCGAACCGTGCCGAAGCGCATGGCGAGCCAGCCGGTGAGGGGAACGGCGATGGCATCGGCAACCGCATAGCTGGTGATCACCCAGGTTCCCTGCGTCGCGGAGGCGGCCAGCCCACCGGCGATATGCGGCACCGCGACGTTGGCAATGGTGGTGTCGAGGACGACGACGAAGTTGGCCAGCCCGAGCGCGAAAGCCGCGGCCGCGAGGCGTATGCCTTGCAGCGGCTGGGGCGTGATGGCCATGGCTTCGGCAGATGCAGTGCTGCTCATGGCTACTCTCCGCGCGTATCTACAGTGACGTCCATCGACAACCCCACGCGCAGCGGATACGCCTTCAGGTCATCGGGTTCCAGGGCGATTCGCACGGGCAGGCGTTGCACCACCTTGATCCAGTTGCCGGTCGCATTCTGCGCCGGGATCAGCGCGAAGGCCGCTCCCGTGCCACCGTTGAAGCCGACGACAGTGCCCCGGTAGGTGACCCCGCTGCCGTGGTAGTCCGAGGTCAGCTCGGCGGACTGTCCAATACGCAGGCGCTCGAACTGGCTTTCCTTGAAGTTGGCATCGACATAGACGCTGGCCACCGGCACCACGATCATCAGCGGTGCGCCTGCAGCAACACGCTCGCCAACCTGCACCTGCTTGTTGGTGACGACGCCGTCGAACGGTGCGCGGATGACGGTCCGTGACAGATCGAGCTCCGCTCTGTCGAGCCGTGCTTTGGCCATGGCGACATTCGGCGAGGTGTCGATGGTCAGCCCGAGCGTGAGGGCCTCGGCCGCCCCGAAGTCGCCGTCGGCGGAGCCGCGAACCGCCTGTGCGGAATTGATCGCCGCCTCGGCAAGGTCACGTGCGGCCATTGCCGACTGGTACGCCGTGCGCGCCGCCGTCAGGTCTTCGGCAGAGACCGCCCCGGTTCCGGCGATGCTCTCTCGCCGGGCGAGTTCGGCGCGTGTACGCTCGACTGCCGCCTTGCTGTCGCGCAGCTGGGCTTTCGCCTGCAGTATCTCCGCATCCCTCGCCGTTACGCGGGCCTGCGCCGCACTGGTGCTGGCCTCCGCCTGCCGGTAGTGCTGGCGGGCCTGCGCCAGTGCCGCCCTGGCTTCAGCGACGGCCACCTGATATTCGGCATCGTCGAGAACCACCAGGATCTCGCCCTTCCTGACCTCCTGGGTGTCCACCACGGGAACGGCCTGGATGGGACCCGCGACCAGGGCGGTGATCTGCGCGGAGTCGGCACCCACATAGGCATTGTCGGTACGCACTCGTCCTTGCTGGGTGATGACGTACCAGGCGGCAAAGAGCCCGGCGATCAGCAGGATCACGAGCAATAGCAGCGGGAACAGTCTTTTGCGCTTCGCCAGGTTCTGCGCTTCCAGTGCTGCTGGTGCATCCTCAAGGGTGTTCGTCGTTTCTTGAGTCATCATCTTTTCCCTACTGTCTGGGGCTCCTGGTATCCGCCGCCGAGTGCGCGGATCAGAGCGATATCGAGCTGTAACCTGCGGCCCTCGAGCTCGACCACCGAGCGATCGAGGGCGACCATGCTGTCTTCTGCCGTCAGGTGGACGATCTGGTTGTCGAGCCCCGCCCGATAACGTAGTCCCGTGAGCCTGGCGGCTTCTCGCGCCGCCTCCGCAGCGTCGTGGCGCCTGGCGAGCTGGCGGTCGGTCGCCGCACGCACGGCGACGATGTCGGCGACGCTGCGCAGGGCTGCGACCAGGGTGCCGTCGTAGCTTGCGACCGCCACGTCGTAGTCGGCACGGGCACCTCGGTAGCGCCCTTGCAATCGCCCGCCCTGGAAGATCGGCAGGCTGATCGCGAGCCCCGCATTGCCGTAGCTGGAACCCGAACCGAACAGTGTCGAAATGCCCAGCGACTGGACGCCGACCAGAGCCGACAGGTTGACGTTTGGATAGAACTCGGTGCGCGCGACCTTGATCCGCTTCGCGGCTGCTTCGGCACGCAGACGCGCCGCAGCGATGTCGGGGCGGCGGCCGATCAGCTCGATCCCGGCGTCGGCGGGGAGGGCGAGTCGCGGTGACGCCAGGGTTGGTCGAGTGATGTGCCGGCCACGATCAGGTCCCGCGCCGAGCAGGGCGGCGAGGCGATTGCGCGTCGTCGCGAGTGCTTCGTTCAGATTTTCCACGTCCGCATGCGCAGAGGCTTCGCGGCTTTCAGCCTGTTTCTCCGAAGCTCGGTTTTCGAGCCCGGTGCGCACGCGGTCCCTGGTCAGGGTCGCGCTGGCGGTGCGCACCTGGACGGCCCTGTTCGCGACGTCCAGCGCATTGTGATAGGCGGCGAGATCCGCATAGGCGGAGGCTATTTCGGTGCTCAGCATCAGCCGAGCCTGTGCCGCATCGATGCGCGTCGCCTCAGCTTCGGACGTTGCGGCGGCAAGTGCGGCGCGGTTGCGTCCCCACAGATCGATATCGAAACTGAAGGTCGCATTCACCTGGCCAACATCGTCGATGCCATCGGGTACGAACTGCGGCTGAGGCGACATGTTCTCGCTCTGCTGCACGCCTCCGGCGCTGGCCTCGGCCCCGACACTGGGCAGCAGTGCGGCCCCGACCTGTTGTGCCAGCGCGTCCGCCGCCCGCACTCGTGCAGCGGCGACGGCAATATCGGGTGATCCCGCCAGTCCCTCCGCAATCAGGGCATTCAACTGAGCGTCATCGAAGCGTTTCCACCAGCCTTCCACGGGCCACGCGCCAGCGGCGTCGGGCAGGCTTGCGTTCGAGTCGAAGGCCGATGCGCTCGCCGGCGAGGGCTCGGGGCCCAGATCAGGAATGCTCTCGCAACCGGGCAGCATGGTCAGCCCGACCGTCAGGACTATCGATCCGCATGCCGTGGTCAGGGGATGCGAAGGGCTGTGGTGGCTCATGAGCGCCTCCTATAAATGAACTGTACGGTATTAATATAGAGGCTGGCCTGGGCCGTCAATAAGAATGTACAGTTCGGTTCAGAAAAGACGGTGGGTACCTTGCACCGCAGGTACCTGCCACCAGGCAGCGATGCGTCAAGGGGGAAGCATGAGTCCCGATGCTCGCGCAGGCTCAGCAGTTTGAAGGTGAGGTGGTAATGAGGGTAAAAACCAACGAGCGGCGTCAGTCGATAATCGACGCGTCGCGGGAAATCTTCCAGGAGATCGGCTACGAGCGCACCAGTATGGCGATGATCTCGAACAAGGTCGGTGGCTCCAAGGCGACTCTCTACAGCTACTTCAAATCCAAGGAAGAGCTGTTCGCGGCGGTGATGCTCGAGTCGGTCGAGGCACAATGCGATGCGCTGCTGGGCATCCTGGATGACGGCAGTGCAGACGTCGCTGAGTCGTTGCAGCGCTTCGGCGAGGCCTACGTCGACATCATTACCTCCCCGGAGTGCCTGGCAGTCACCCGCTGCACCATCGTGGAGAACGGAAATCCCGAGCTGTACAAGGCGCTCTTCGACAATGGTCCGCGCCGTGCGGAAATCGCCATCAGTGCCTACCTGGCTCGCTTCATGGCGCAGCAGGTTCTTCGCGACGCCGACCCGGACCTGGCGGCCCTGCACCTGAAGGGGTTGCTCGAGGCGGGCATCAAGGACCCGCTGCTGTGTGGCGCGCAACCGGCCGTCGTTGACTTCAGGCAGGCGGTGGCGGCAGCGGTGGATACCTTCCTGCGCGCGTACCGAGCCTGATCCGGGGGCTGCTGCGCACGGATGAAGGGCGGTATTCAGCTGTCGTCTTTCATGGGGGCATGCACGTAAAATCGACGCCCTATGAGCCAGCGAAAAATTATCCACGTCGACTGCGACTGCTTCTATGCGGCAATCGAGATGCGCGACGACCCGAGCCTGGCCAGCCGCCCGCTGGCGGTGGGCGGTTCTGCGGATCGGCGTGGGGTGATCGCCACCTGCAACTACGAGGCGCGGGCGTATGGCGTGCGCTCGGCGATGTCCTCGCGGCATGCGCTGAAGCTGTGTCCTGACCTGCTGATCGTCAAACCACGTTTCGAGGCCTATCGCGCGGTTTCCCGCGAGATCCACGCCATCTTTCGCCAGTTCACCGATCTGATCGAGCCGCTGTCGCTGGACGAGGCCTATCTCGATGTCAGCGACTCGCCGCATTTTTCCGGCAGTGCCACGCGCATCGCCCAGGAAATCCGTCGGCGCGTGGCGCAGGAGCTGCACATCACCGTATCGGCGGGCGTGGCGCCGAACAAGTTCCTGGCCAAGATCGCCAGTGACTGGCGCAAGCCCAACGGGCTGTTCGTCATCACGCCGGATCAGGTCGACGACTTCGTCGCCGAATTGCCGGTGAACAAGCTGCACGGGGTCGGCAAGGTCACGGCGGACAAGCTGACGCGTCTGGGCATCCGTACCTGCATGGACCTGCGCGACTGGAACAAGCTGGCGCTGGTGCGTGAGTTCGGCAGTTTCGGCGAGCGCCTGTGGCGTCTGGCGCATGGCATCGACGAGCGCGCCGTGCAGGTGGACAGCCGGCGCCAGTCATTGAGCGTCGAGCACACTTTCGACCAGGACCTGCCGGACCTGGAGAGTTGCCTGCAGAGGTTGCCGGCGCTGCTCGAGGAAATGAACGGTCGCCTGCTGCGTCTGGACGCCAGCTATCGGCCGGACAAGCCCTTCGTCAAGGTCAAGTTCCACGACTTCACCCAGACCACCCTGGAGCAGGCGGGCGCCAGTCTCGATCTGGACAGCTACCGGCTGCTGCTGAGCAACGCCTTCGCCCGGGGCGAAAGGCCCGTGCGTCTGCTTGGGGTCGGCGTTCGCTTGCACGACATGCGTGGGCGCCAGGAACAGCTGGATCTGTTCGCCTGACAGGGAGCGGGGCGCTCAGCGACAACGGCGTTGTCGCTGAACGCCGCCTACAGTGGCCTCACTCGGCCCAGAGGCGGATCGGCTTGCCGCTGGCCGGCCACAGTTGCAGCTGGCCGATGGCGTTGAAGTCCCAGCGCTGCACCTGGCCCAATGCGGCGAGGAAGCGCTGTTCCTGCTCCATCAGGGCCGGGGCGCACAGCTTGCGCGTGCTGCCGGGGGCCTCGAAGCGCAGGTGTTCGCCAGCCAGCGTGTAACCGGCGAACCAATGGTTGCAGCCCGCGTTGCCGTGGGCACGACCGTCGGCGGCGAAGGTGATGGTCAGGTGGCTGCGGTCGATCAGCGGGCGTTCACCGATCCATTCGACGCGGTAGCTGTGCTCGGTTTCCAGTTGCGGTGCATCGCTGGCGCAACCGACCAGCGTCGTCGTCAGCAGGGCGAGGGGCAGGGCGCGGTGCATGGTCAGGCCTCCTGGCAGGTGCGGCACAGATGACGACCGGCGTCGTTGCGCCAGCCCAGTTCGGCGATGCGCGCCTCGGCAGCCGGGGCCTGGGCGGCCTTGCCAAGCGCCGCGTCGACGGCGAATTCGAAATCCAGCTGCTTGCCGCAGCCATCGCAGTTGACCTGCCAGTTGTGAATGGCCAGCTCCTTGAACTGCGGGCCTTTGCACACGGCCAGCCATTGGCCGGGCGGATTGATCAGGTGACGGACCTTCTCCACCTGCAGGCGCATGTGCAGGTCACGGCTGCCCTTGAGGGTGACCAGCAGGACGTCGTTGGCCTGGATCGAGCCGCCGTTGCCGGTGACCTGGTAGCGGCCCGGCGCCAGCGCGCGGCATTCGGTGAGGGTGTGTTGCGGGTTGAGCAGGGTGTAGCGGAAATCGTGTTCGGCCATGGGTCCTCCGGATCAGCCGGCATGCTATCACGCGCCGGCCTTGACCTCATTGCCCGGCGTGCCCGCGACCCAGGCGGCGATGTTGTCCAGCGTGGTGCGGGCGATGGCGCCGAGCGCTTCGCGGGTCAGAAAGGCCTGATGCGCGGTGATGATGACGTTGGGAAAGGTCAGCAGCCGGGCCAGGGTGTCGTCCTGCAGCGGGCGGTCGGAGTGATCCTCGAAGAACAGCTCGGATTCCTCTTCATAGACATCCAGCCCCAGGTAGCCGAGCTGGCCGCTCTTCAGCGCGGCGATCAGCGCGGGGGCGTCGACCAGCGCACCACGGCCGGTATTGATCAGCATCACGCCGGGTTTCATCTGTGCCAGGCGGGCGCTGTCGATCAGGTGGTGGCTGGCCTCGGTCAGCGGGCAGTGCAGGCTGAGGATGTCGCTGCCGGCGATCACTTCATCGAGCGTGGCCTGACGGGCGCCGAGTGCTTCGAGCCCGGCCAGCGGGTAGGGGTCGTAGATCAGTACCTGGCAGCCGAAGCCGTGCATGATGCGGGCGAACGCCTGGCCGATCTTGCCGCCTCCGACCACGCCCACGGTCTTGCCGTGGAGGTCGAAGCCGGTCAGCCCATGCAGGGAGAAATCACCTTCGCGGGTACGGTTGAAGGCGCGATGGATGCGCCGGTTCAGGGCCAGCACCAGGGCAACGGCGTGTTCGGCCACCGCGTGCGGCGAATACGCCGGTACCCGCACCACCGGTAGCCCCAGGCGTTGCGCCGCCTGCAGGTCGACATGGTTGTAGCCGGCCGAACGCAGGGCGATCAGGCGTGTGCCCTGGGCGGCCAGGCGCTCCAGCACCGGGGCGGACAGCTCGTCGTTGATGAAGGCGCAGACCACCTCGCTGCCAGCGGCCAGCGCCGAGCTGTCCAGGGTCAGGCGCGCCTCGTGAAAGTGCAGCTGCCAGTCGGATGGCGCGCCGGCCGCGAGGAAGGATTCCCGGTCGTAGGGCTTGCTGCTGAACAGACAGATACGCATGGCGGTTCCTCAGGCACTCTGCGCCGCGGCTTCGGTGAGGCGGGAGATGGCGGCATCCAGCTCGTCCAGGGCCTGCTGCGCTTCCGGGTCATCCTGTTTCAGCAGCGTCTCGCTGCGCTGGCAGGCCGCGCGCAGTTGCGGCACGCCGCAGTAGCGTGTCGCGCCGTGTAGGCGGTGCACGCGCTCGATCAGCGCCGTGCGCTCGCCGGCCTCCCGGGCCTGGCGGATGGCCTGGCGATCACCCGGCAGGCCGGCCAGCAGCATGCTCAGCATGTCTGCGGCCAGGTCGGCCTTGCCGGCGGCCAGGCGCAGCCCTTCTTCGGCGTCGAGCACCTTGCTCTGGGATTGCGCCGGCGCCGGCGGGGCGGCCTTGCTGGCCGGCTGGTTGCGCAGGTTCAGGCCGGTCCATTTCAGCACCACCTGGGCCAACTGGCGTTCGTTGATCGGTTTGGTCAGGTAGTCGTCCATGCCGCTCTGCAGCAGGGCACGTTTTTCGTTGGCCAGGGCATGGGCGGTCAGGGCGATGATCGGGGTGGCGCTGTGCCCCTGTTCGTTCTCCCAGTAGCGGATGGCTTCCGTGGCCTCGCGGCCGTCCATGCCAGGCATCTGCACGTCCATGAACACCAGGTCGAAATTGCCGTGCTTGACCGCATCGATCGCCGCGTAGCCGCTGTCCACCGCCGTGACCTGGGCGCCCATGTCATCGAGCAGGGTGCGCACCAGCAGCAGGTTGGCCGGGTTGTCGTCGACGCAGAGGATGTGCGGCCGGCGCGTGTCGTTGAGCAGCAGCGGTTCGTTGAGCGGGCGCTGTGGGTTGACCAGTTCGACCAGCGCCTTGTGCAGCTTGCGCGTGCAGGGCGGCTTGGCCTGCAACTGGGTGTAGGCATCTGGCAGCGTGCTGTGGAAGGTCCCCAGCTCGGTGGTCGGGCAGAGCACCAGGGCCTTGCAGCCAAGGCGGTCGAGCTCCTGAATGCGCTGGCCGAGGGTGTCGGGTGGCATCTGCCCGGCGGTGATGCCCAGGACGGCCAGGGTCAGCGGTCGCGTCTGATGCTGCTGGGTGCTGACGGCATCGAACAGCGCGCCGGCATCGGCGAAGCTCTCCACTTCCAGGCCGCAGTCCTCCAGCTGGTGGGCCAGGGCCTGACGCGCCAGTTCATGGCTTTCGAGAATGGCCACGCGATGACCGAGCAGCGCGGTACGGGGCAGGTCCTCGGCATCGTCGCGCGCCTTGGGCAGCGCCAGGCTGATCCAGAACTCCGAGCCTTCGCCCGGGGTGCTGTCGACGCCGATTTCGCCGCCCATCTGTTCGATCAGGCGCTTGGATATCACCAGGCCGAGGCCGGTGCCGCCGGTCTGCCGGGTCAGCGAGTTGTCGGCCTGGCTGAAGGCCTGGAACAGCGCGCGCAGCTCCTCGTCCGACAGGCCGATGCCGGTGTCCATCACGCTGATGCGCAGTTGCGCGCTGTCGGGGCTTTCGTCCTCGACCATCGCGCGCATGACGATGGTGCCTTCGCGGGTGAACTTGATCGCGTTGCTGACCAGGTTGGTGAGCACCTGCTTGAGGCGCTGCGGGTCGCCGCGCAGGGCCAGCGGGGTGTCGCGATAGATCAGGCTGACCAGCTCCAGCTGCTTCTCGTGGGCGGCGGGCGCGAGGATGGTCAGGGTGTCCTGGAGCAGGTCACGCAGATTGAAGGGAATCGACTCCAGCGCCAGTTTGCCCGCCTCGATCTTGGAGAAGTCGAGGACCTCGTTGATGATGCCGAGCAGGCTGTCGGCGGACTTCTCGATGGTCGTCAGGTAGTCCTGCTGGCGCGGGCTGAGTTCGCTTTTCTGCAGCAGGTTGGTGAAGCCCAGGATGCCGTTGAGCGGCGTGCGGATCTCGTGGCTCATGTTGGCGAGGAATTCCGACTTGATGCGGCTGGCTTCCAGCGCCTCCTTGCGGGCGAAGTCCAGTTCGATGTTCTGGATCTCGATAGTCTCCAGGTTCTGCCGGACGTCTTCGGTGGCCTGTTCGATGCTGTGCTGCAGCTCTTCCTGGGCATTCTGCAGGGCTTCGGCCATGCGGTTGATGCCGGCTGCCAGCTCGTCCATCTCGTGGCTGCCCAGTGGCGGCAGGCGGGTTTCCAGGTTGCCGTCCTTGAGCTGGGCGACGCCGGCCTTGATCGCACGCAGCGGTTCATTGATGGTGCGGCTCATGCGCAGGGCGAGCAGGGCGGTGACGGCCAGGCCGCCGACGATCAGCAGCAGGCTGGCGAACAGGCTGCGGTAGCCGCTGAGCAGCGTGCCCTGGTGCGACAGCTCCAGTTCCACCCAGCCGAGCAGCTGCGGAGGCTTTTCCGTTTCGCTCACGTCGCTGAGCACCAGGTGCTGGTCGTAGACCGGAAGCAGGAACCGCGTGGCGTCCTGGCCGCTGAGCAGGCTGATCTCGGTCTGGCTGTCGGGGGCGGGATTGAGCATGCTGGGGCCGGCATGCGCCAGGGCCGTGCGCTCCGGTGCGAGGAAGCTGACCACGCGTACGTCGGGGTGGTCCAGCGCCTGCTGGGCGATGCGCTCGAGCAGGGCCTTGTTCTGTTGCTGCAGGGCCGGCGCGGCCAAGGGCGCCAGGTGTTCGACCAGCATCTCCCCACGCTGCAGCAGTTGCGCCTGCAGGTTGGACAGCTGCACCCAGGTGAAATAGCCGCCCAGGACCAGAGCCAGCAGGCTGGTGGGAAGCAGGGTGAGCAGCAGTACACGCCCTTTGATGCCGAGATCCTTGAACACGATGTCTCTCCGTAATGACATCCGGGCAGTGTAGCGATTCGGCGCGACGGAATCTTCAGGTGAGCGGTTGTCGTTTAGGAGGTAGAATTATTCTCATTTTATTCCGTGGTCCCCGATGATGGCTCATTCTCCCGTGTCTGCCCGCATTCTCGCCGTCGAAGATGACCCCCTGCTGGCCAGCCACCTGCAGGCCGACCTGATGCGCCGCGGCTATGAGGTGACCCTCAGCCACGATGGCAGCGAGGGGCTGAGCCTGGCCGAGCGCGAGGACTTCGACCTGGTGTTGATGGACATCATGCTGCCGGGCACCAACGGCCTGGAGGCCCTGCAGCGTTTGCGCCAGCGTCGCCGGGTGCCGGTGTTGCTGATGTCGGCGCTGGGTGACGAGCAGAACCGCATCGCCGGCTTCAGTCAGGGGGCGGACGACTATCTGCCCAAGCCGTTCAGCCTGGGTGAGCTGAGCGTGCGGATCGAAGCGATCCTGCGCCGCGTGGCCTACGAACGGCACGAGCAGCAGGCCCCCAGGAGCGACGAGGGGCTGAGCTTCGACGAGGGGCGTAGCGATGTCTCGCATGCCGGGCAGTGGGCCGGGCTGACGCCCAGCGAGTACCGGGTGCTGGAACTGCTCTGGCGCAACCGCGAGGAAGTCCTGAGCAAACCCTTCCTCTATCAGCAGGCATTGCGTCGCGCCTATGCCCAGCATGATCGCAGCCTGGACATGCATGTCAGCCACGTGCGCCGCAAGCTGCAGGCCATCGGCTATGCCGATGCGCGGGTGGACACCGCCTGGGGCAAAGGCTACGTGATGGTGCAGGTCAGCCCATGAGCCTGCCGGGGCGACACTCGCTGCTGTGGAAACTGAGCGGTGCACTGGCGCTGTTCTGCCTGTTGCTGGTCAGCCTGCATGTCGATATTGGTCGCCTCCTGCTGCAGAACACTTCCTACCTGTCTGACTCGACCAAGGCGGTGCTCGGCGATTACGCGCACGCTGCCGAGCGTGCCTGGCGTGAAGACGGGGCCGAGGGCGTCGATGGTTTTCTGCGGGCATTGCGCGAACGCGAGCAGGTCTGGGCGGTGGTGGTCGACGCCGAGCTGCGTTCGCTGTCCTCGCAGCCGCTGGACGGGGAGGCGCGGCAGCGCCTGGATTTCGTGCGTGCGCTCGACTTCTCCGTCGGACGCCCCGGGGGCACACCGGCATTTTCCATTCCGTTCAGCGACGACCAGGCGCGCCTGATCATGGAGCTGCCGCAGCGCCTGAACCCGCGTCGCTACAACGACATCTGGGAAGCCCTGCTGCAGCGGGTGCTGCCGGCCGTGCTCGCGGTATTGCTCGGCCTGCTGTTGTACCGCGTGCTGATCGCGCCGCTGGCGATCCTGCGCCGCCAGGCGGTGGCACTGAGTGCCGGCGACCTGGATGCCCGGGTCGGTCCCGGGGTGGGCGGCCGCCAGGACGAGCTGGGAGAGCTGGCGCGGACCTTCGATCACATGGCCGGGCGTCTGCAGAATACGCTGACCTTTCAGCGTCAGCTGCTGCGTGACCTGTCGCACGAGCTGCGCACCCCGCTGAGCCGGCTGCGTGTCGCCGGCGAGCACGAGCAGGATATCGTCGCCCTGCGCCAGCGCCTGGAGCGTGAGGTCGAGGGCATGGAGAAGCTGATCGGCGACACCCTCGAGCTGGTCTGGCTGGATACCGAACGGCCCAGCCTGCCGCTGGAGCCGATCGATATCGGCCGGCTCTGGGAAGTGCTGCGCGAGAATGCCGGCTTCGAGTCGGGCTGGGACATCCAGCGCTTGCCCTGCGATCTGCCAGCCGACTGCATCGTGCGCGGGCACCTCAACGGCCTGGCTCAGGCGCTGGAGAACGTGTTGCGCAACGCGATTCGCCACTCCCCCGAGGGCGGGGTGGTGCGCCTGAGCGGTCGGCGCGAAGGGGATCATTGGTGGCTGTGTGTCGAGGACCAGGGGCCAGGCGTGCCGCAACAGGCGCTGGAAGCGATCTTTCGTCCCTTCACCCGCCTCAACGCGGCGCGCCCAGGTGGCGATGGCTACGGTCTCGGTCTGGCCATCGCGCGCAGCATGGTGCAACTGCAGGGCGGCCAGTTGTGTGCAGAGAGCCCGGAAGCGGGGTTGCGCATCCATCTGCGCCTGCCGGCGGCCCCTGGCGAGTCCGCACCTCAGCAGCAGGCGCCAGTGGCGGCCCAGGCGGATTCGGCGCTCGGTTGACTCACCTGACTGGGCTGCGCCAGCCGGTTATCGACCTGGATACGGTGGCCGCCACTCGAACCCGGCGACGGCTTGACGATGCGTCTGTGCATGGACATCCGCCCTGCGTGCAGGGCGGGTCCCGTCGCCTCAGAAGTTCTGCGTCAGGCCGAACACGTAGCGCCGGCCATCGAGGTTGTAGGCGAAGTCCTCATCGGTGGTGACCTCTTTGTTGGTGACGTTGTAGATACCGAACTTGAGGCTCAGGTCGCGGCTGGGTTTGTACACCAGGCCGACGTCGGCGAAGGTGTAGGCGGGGTAGGTCACGCCGTTGCTGCTGGAGCCACTGGTGCCGGTCTGCCAGCGGCCGGAGGTCTCGCCACGGTAGTTGATCTGGGTCCACAGGTTCAGTTTCTCGCTCGCCTGCCAGTCCAGCGAGGCATTGAACATGTGCTTGGCCACGTCGTTGAGCGGCTCTCCCTTGTACTGCCCGGACTTCTGCTCGGTGCTGGTGTAGGTGTAGCTGTGGCGGTAGGTGAGGTTGTCGAGAATCTGGTAGTCGAGGGTGAACTCGACGCCTCTCAGCTCGGCCTCGTCGACGTTCTCGTAGGCGGTATACCCGTACTGGTGGGCGGGGTAGGTGGTGCCGTTGTAGGTACAGGCGACGTTCTGGGCGCAGATGCGGCCGGTGCGGTTGATCTTGTCCTCGTAGTCGATCTGGTAGACGGTCAGGGTGCTGCTGAGGCCCAGGTCGAAGTTCTCGTAGCCGATCCCCAGTTCGCGGTTGACGCTGGTTTCCGGGATCAGATCGGGGTTGCCGATGATCACCCCGCCCCTCGAGGTGGCGCCGTAGTCGGTGGCGCTCTGGCGCAGGGCCGGCGCCTTGTAGCCGGTAGTCACGCCGCCCTTGAGGGTGAAGTTGTCATTCAGGCGATAGACCGCGTAGACCTTCGGGCTGAACTCGCTGCCATAGGCCTGATTGTCATCGAAACGGCCGCTCAGGGTCAGGGTCAGGGCATCGGTCAGGCTCCAGTTGTCCTCCAGGAACAGGGAGTTCTGGTAGCGATCCATCTCCACCACCGCGTTGGCGTCCGCCACCACCGGCTCGCGCAGCCCGCTGCTGGCGCCGTCCTCGAGCTTCTCGTACTTGTGCGTCAGGCCCGCGGTGAGGGCGTGCGAGCCGGCGAAGTAGGTCGCCTGGGTATTGGCTGTCAGCACGCTGTACTCGATGCCTTCACCGGTCGTGGCGTTCAGGCGGCTGAGGTTCTCGGAGTGGTCGTAATTGATGTAGCTGTCGCTCAGCAGGTTGCCGTAGCGGCCTTCGTGGGTGATCGCGTACGTGCGCTGGATGGAGTCGGTGAAGGTGGCGTCGTCCGCCTGGGGCAGGCTCTTGCCGGGGTTGGCCCAGCGCCGTTGGCGGCCCTCGTTGTAGTTGAAGGTGACGAGGTTCTGTTCATCGATGTTCCAGCCCAGCTTGCCGCCAGCGTTGCTGCGTCTGTAGCGCGGGTCGGTGGCGCCGCTGTCGTCCTCCCCGATGAGGTGGCTCTCATCCTGGTGCAGGAACGAGCCATTGAGCTGCAGGGACAGCACATCGCGGATCAGCAGCGCATTCAGGTAGGCGCTGGTCTGGTAGCCATCCTCGTTGACGTCGTTCTTGCTGTCGGCCATCGAGTATTCGGCGGTGATGCTGCCACCGAACTCGTTGTGGATCCGCTTGGTGATGATGTTGACCACGCCGCCCATGGCGTCGGAGCCATAGAGCGAGGATGCCGGGCCGCGGATGACCTCGATACGCTCGATGGCCTCGATCGGCGGCAGGAAGTTGATCGGCGTGCCCGCCTGGCTGCCATTCAGGCCGAAGGCGTCGTTGCCCTGCACCGGACGGCCATCGATCAGGAACAGGGTATAGCCGGCTGTCATGCCGCGGATCATGATCGAGCGCTCGACGCCGCCCCCGGCGATCTGCACGCCGGCGACATTCTTCAGCGCATCGGTGACATCGGTATAGGAGCGCTTCTTCAGTTCTTCGGCCGAGATCACGCTGATGCTGGCCGGCGCATCCTTGATGCTCTGCTCGAAGCCCGAGGCGGTCACGACCACGTCATTGAGCTTCACCTGATCGGATGCCTGCGCGGCGGCGGTCGTGCAGGCGACCGAGGTCAGTGCGACGGCCAGCAGGGTTTTCTGGAACTGTGGGTTGCAACGAGCAGTGAACGGGTGGCGCGTGCGTGACATGCGAATAGCTCCTACGGAAATCAGGATGGCCCGGGTGTCGGCGTGCTTGCAGAACGACGGCGCGGCTCCGGCGGCGCAGGGCAGATCGTCCCGGCGGCTGTTTGGAGGCGTGACGCGATACGGGCGAGTGCTGCTTGGGGCGCCCATGTCCGGGCAGGTCTTGCCGCTGGCAATCTGCCGGTAAGCTGCGGACAGGTTGCAAATGATATGAATACTCATCTGCGAGTAAATATGATTTACAAACTATACATTTGCACTTTGTAAATTCTGCGCACCCCGGCAGCCCTGCACGGCAGAGGGCTCGTGGGCCTGGTTCCGGCGAGGTGTAAATCCGAATGCGGCTCAATATCAATTGCGAAATCGCTGCTGTACCCTCGACGGCGCCTGGGCGGGGCGCATGTAGCCGAGGCGACGCCCGCATACGGCGTACGCGCCCGCTACCTGTCCATTGCAACGAGGAGAGTGAGATGTCGTCGCTTCGCTCCGCCGTGACCCACCTGGTCGCCGCGTTCGCCCTGCTGGCCCTGGCGTCTGCCCATGGCGCCTATCCACTGACGGTCAATCATGCGCAGGGTGGCCTGACGCTGAACGAGGTTCCCAAACGGGTTGCCGTGTTCGACCTGGCCACCCTGGACACGCTGGATGCACTCGGCGTGTCGGCGGCCGGGGTGCCGCGGATGGCCGGCCCCGAGTACCTGAAAGACGCCTACGCGGGGCGTGAGGCGGTCAATGTCGGCACCCTGTTCGAGCCGGACTATGCCGCGCTGGAAGCCCTCCGCCCGGACCTGATCATCATTGCCGGGCGTTCCAATGGCGCTTACGCGAAACTCGCGCAGCTGGCGCCGACCCTCGACCTGAGCATCGCGCCGGATGCCTTCGTCGCCGGGGTGCGGCAGAACCTGCGGCTACTGGGCGACATCTTCGACCGCCAGGCGCGGGCCGCCCGGCTGGATGCCGAGCTGCAACAGGCACTGGCGGCGACGCACGAGAAGAACCAGGGGCTCGCTACGCTGACGCTGTTCACCGTCAACGATGCGCTGATGGTGCATGCGCCAGGCGAGCGTTTCGGCATGCTCGCCGAGGTGCTGGGCACGACGTCCGTTGCCCCGCCGGTCGACCCGGCATCCCTGCCGCAGGGCCGCCCGGCGCCCGGTTCGCCGGAGGCCATGCAGCTGCGCGATCGGCACAAGGCGCGCCTGGCTGCCGCCCTGCAGGCTGAGCCGGACTGGCTGGTGATCCTGGATCGCGGTGCCGCGACCGGTGGCGAAGGCAAGGCGGCGCAGACGCTCGCCGCGCACCCGGGTATCGCCGCCAGCACGGCCTGGACCGAGGGCCGGGTGTTCTATCTCGATCCGGCCACCTGGTACATCGCCACGGGGGGTTATCAGGGACTGATGAAGACCCTGGAGGATTTCGCGGCGGCGCAGTGAAGCCAGCGCCTGCCGCTGCGGCCATCGGCTTCATCACGCCCTGACATGGATCATGGCGTGATGAAGCCACGGGTTCGGCGTATCATGACGCCCCTTTGCGTCAGTCTGGATTCGCACACCCCATGAGCCTGCAATTCCCCACCATCGCCGACTGCATCGGCAATACGCCTCTGGTGCGCCTGCAACGCCTGGCTGGCGAGACCAGCAACACCCTGCTGGTCAAGCTGGAAGGCAACAACCCGGCCGGGTCGGTCAAGGATCGCCCGGCGCTGTCGATGATCAACCGTGCCGAGCTGCGTGGCGACATCCAGCCAGGCGACACCCTGATCGAAGCCACCAGCGGCAACACCGGCATCGCCCTGGCGATGGCGGCGGCGATCAAGGGTTACAAGATGATCCTGATCATGCCCGACAACTCCACTGCCGAGCGCAAATGGGCGATGACCGCCTACGGCGCCGAGCTGATTCTGGTCAGCAAGGAGGAGGGCATGGAGGGCGCGCGTGACCTGGCGGAGAAACTGCAGGCCGAAGGCCGTGGCAAGGTGCTCGACCAGTTCGCCAACGGCGACAACCCCGAGGCGCACTACAGCGGCACCGGCCCGGAAATCTGGCGCCAGACCGGCGGAACCATCACCCACTTCATCAGCTCGATGGGCACCACCGGCACCATCATGGGGACCTCGCGCTACCTCAAGGAGCAGAACCCGGCGATCCAGATCGTCGGCCTGCAACCGCAGGAAGGCTCGGCCATCCCCGGCATCCGTCGCTGGCCGCAGGAATACCTGCCGAAGATCTACCAGGCCGAGCGTGTCGATCAGGTGATGGACATGGGCCAGGCCGAGGCCGAGCACGTGATGCGGCGCCTGGCGCGTGAAGAAGGCATCTTCTGCGGCGTTTCCTCCGGCGGCTCGGTGGCCGGCATGCTGCGCCTGTCGCAGCAGGTGGAGAACGCCGTGCTGGTGGCGATCATCTGCGACCGCGGCGACCGCTACCTGTCCACTGGCGTTTACGAAGAACCGACGAACTGATGGCCAGACGCAGCTCCAACCTGCGCTTCCAGCCCAGCGGCGGCAGTCGGGCGACGCAGGTACCGGTCGGCAAGAAGCAGAAACTCACCATCGAGCGGCTGGCGGGTGACGGTCGCGGCATCGCCTTCGAGGCCGGGCGCACCTGGTTCGTCAGCGGTGCCCTGGCTGGCGAAGAGGTCGAGGCGCGGGTGCTGAGCGCGCGCAGCCAGACCGTCGAGGCCCGTGCCGAACGCATCATCGCCGCCAGCAGCGAACGACGGGTCGCGCCCTGTGCGCATGCCGAGCGCTGCGGCGGCTGCAACCTGCAGCACCTGCCTCATGCCGAGCAGCTTGCCCTGAAACAGCGCACGCTGGCCGAGCAGCTGTCGCGCCTGGGTGGCGTGCAGCCGGAGGCGTGGGCGGCGCCGCTGGTCGGTCCCGAGCTGGGCTACCGGCGTCGGGCACGCGTTGCCGTGCGCTGGGATGCCAAGGCGCGTCAGCTGCAGGTCGGGTTCCGCGCCGAGTCCAGCCAGGAGATCGTCGCCATCGACGACTGCCCGGTACTGGTACAGCCCTTGCAACCCATTTTCCAGGCATTGCCGGCGCTGCTGCACAGCCTGGAGAAACCCCAGGCAGTCGGTCACGTCGAGCTGTTCAGTGGCACCGCCGAAGCCGTCCTGCTGCGGCATACCGCAGCGCTGACCGATGCCGATCTGGCCCATCTGCGCCGCTTCTGTCACGAGCATGCCGCGCAGCTCTGGTTGCAGGGCGACGGGCAGCCACAGGCGGACGACGCGGCCGCCGAACTGGGCTTCGAGCTGCCGCGCTGGCAGCTGCGACTGGCCTATCGCCCCGGGGATTTCGTGCAGGTCAACGGTCCGGTCAACGAGGCGATGGTCGCGCAGGCGCTAGACTGGTTGGCAGTGCAGGCGGATGAACGGGTGCTGGATCTGTTCTGCGGGCTGGGCAATTTCGCCCTGCCGCTGGCGCGTCAGGCTGCCGAGGTGGTGGCCGTGGAAGGGGTCGAGGCGATGGTGGCGCGAGCCGCCGCCAACGCCGCGAACAATGGCCTGGGCAATGCGCACTTTTTCCGTGCCGACCTGTCCAAGCCGCTGGCCGACGAGGCCTGGGCGCGCGGCGGTTTCTCCGCGGTGCTGCTCGACCCGCCGCGCGACGGTGCGCTGCAGGTCGTGCGCGGCATGCGCGAGCTGGGCGCCCGGCGCCTGGTCTATGTATCCTGCAACCCGACCACCCTGGCGCGCGATGCCGCCGAACTGGTCCGGCAGGGGTACCGCCTGCGACGTGCCGGGATTCTCGACATGTTCGCGCAGACCGCGCATGTCGAGGCGATGGCGTTATTCGAGATAGCCGAGCCTTAGGTTCGGGACAAGGCGGCACGTTCGGTGTCGCAGGGATGTGCAGGATGCACGTTCTTTCAGTTAATCCGACCGGCTCAGAGAAGGCCGGCGACTGCTCGGTGCGGCGTATGCGCACCGTAGGGAAGGTAAGACGATGGTTCAGGTGAGAGCGCATCAGCCAGTCAACGATGACGGCAGCATCAATCTCGAGGCCTGGTTGGATCATGTCACCAGCGTCGACCCGGCGCTGGATCGTCAGGCACTGCACGAGGCCTGCGAGTTCGCCCGCGATCTGGAGCAGCAGGCCAACACCACCCCGCATCACTGGAGCGAAGGCGGCTCGACCTTCCGTGCCGGCCTCGACATCGCGGAAATCCTCGCCGATCTCAAGCTCGATCAGGATTCCCTGGTCGCCGCGATCATCTATCGCGGCGTACGCGAGGGCAAGATCACCCTGGCCGCGGTGCACCAGCGCTTCGGCCCGGTGGTGGCCAAGCTGATCGAAGGCGTGCTGCGCATGGCGGCGATCAGCGCCAGTATCAACCCGCGCGAATCGGTGGTGGTCGGCTCGCAGACGCAGGTGGAGAACCTGCGCAAGATGCTCGTGGCCATGGTCGACGACGTGCGCGTGGCACTGATCAAGCTGGCCGAGCGCACCTGCGCGATTCGCGCGGTCAAGGAAGCCGACGAAGAGAAGCGCCAGCGGGTGGCGCGCGAGGTGTTCGACATCTATGCGCCGCTGGCCCACCGCCTCGGCATCGGCCATATCAAGTGGGAACTGGAGGACCTGTCCTTCCGTTACCTGGAGCCCGACCAGTACAAGCAGATCGCCAAGCTGCTGCATGAGCGTCGTCTGGATCGCGAGCAGTACATCAACGACGCCATGGATCACCTGCGCCAGGAGCTGGAAGCCACCGGCATCAAGGCCGACATCAGCGGCCGGGCGAAACATATCTATTCGATCTGGCGCAAGATGCAGCGCAAGGGCCTGCAGTTCAGCCAGATCTACGACGTGCGTGCGGTGCGCGTGCTGGTGCCGGAGGTGCGTGACTGCTACACCACGCTGGGTATCGTGCACACCCTGTGGCGGCACATTCCCAAGGAGTTCGACGACTACATCGCCAACCCCAAGGAGAACGGCTACCGCTCGCTGCACACCGCCGTGCTCGGCCCGGAAGGCAAGGTGCTGGAGGTGCAGATCCGCACCCACGCCATGCACGAGGAGGCCGAGCTGGGCGTCTGCGCGCACTGGCGCTACAAGGGCACCGACGTCAAATCCGGCTCCAACCACTACGAAGAGAAGATTTCCTGGCTGCGTCAGGTCATCGAGTGGCACGAGGAACTGGGCGACATCGGCGGCCTGGCCGAGCAGCTGCGCGTCGACATCGAGCCGGACCGGGTCTACGTGTTCACGCCCGACGGCCATGCCATCGACTTGCCCAAGGGCGCCACGCCACTGGACTTCGCCTACCGCGTGCACACCGAGATCGGCCACAACTGCCGTGGCGCCAAGATCAACGGGCGCATCGTGCCGCTGACCTACAGCCTGCAGACCGGCGAGCAGGTGGAGATCATCACCAGCAAGCAGGGCTCGCCGAGCCGCGACTGGCTCAACCCCAACCTGGGCTACGTCACCACCAGCCGGGCGCGGGCGAAGATCGTGCACTGGTTCAAGCTGCAGGACCGCGACCAGAACGTCGCGGCCGGCAAGCAACTGCTCGAACGCGAGCTGGCACGCCTGGCGCTGCTCGGCGTGGACTTCGACAAGCTGGCGGAAAAGGCCAACCTGAAGACCGCCGAGGACCTGTTCGCGGCCATGGGCGCAGGCGATGTGCGCCTGGCCCATGCGGTCAACCTGGCCCAGCAGCTGGTCGAGCCGGAGCGCAGCAGCGAGCAGCTCGAGCTGATCCCGCGCAAGGCCCAGGGCTTCAAGCCGGGCAAGCGTGGCGACATCCAGATCCAGGGGGTCGGCAACCTGCTGACGCAGATGGCCGGTTGCTGCCAGCCACTGCCGGGCGATCCCATCGTCGGCTACATCACCCTGGGGCGCGGCGTCACCATTCACCGCCAGGACTGCCCGACGGCGCTGCAACAGGCCGGGCGCGAGCCGGAACGGATGATCCAGGTGAGCTGGGGCCCGGTGCCGGTGCAGACCTACCCGGTGGAGATCGTCATCAAGGCCTACGACCGCTCCGGTCTGCTGCGTGACGTGACCCAGGTGCTGCTCAACGAGAAGCTCAACGTGCTGGCGGTCAACACCCGCTCGAACAAGGAGGACAACACCGCCTCCATGTCGATCACCGTGGAGATCCCCGGCCTGGATGCGCTCGGCCGCCTGCTGGCGCGTATCGGCCAGTTGCCCAACATCATCGAGGCGCGCCGTCATCGCGCCAATTGAGCGGCAGGCCTCGAGCAACAAGCCGCAAGTGAAAGGTGGTCCGCCGCTTTCTCTTGTGGCTTGAAGCTTTCAGCTTGCCGCCCAGGAGTTTCCATGTACCAACTCGACGACCTGCTGCACCTCATGGCGCGCCTGCGTGACCCACAGCACGGCTGCCCCTGGGACCTCAAGCAGAGCTACGCGAGCATCGTGCCCTACACCCTGGAAGAGGCCTACGAGGTCGCCGATGCCATCGAGCGCGGCGACTTCGCGCATCTGCCGGGGGAGCTCGGCGACCTGTTGTTCCAGGTGGTCTACTACAGCCAGCTGGCGCAGGAGGAGGGGCGTTTCGACTTCGCCAGGGTGGTCGATGGCATCACCGCCAAGCTGATCCGCCGGCACCCGCACGTGTTTCCCGACGGCGACCTGTATGGCGCGCCGGATGCAGCCAGGCTGCAGGAGGCGGCGGTCAAGCAGCGCTGGGAGGAGCTCAAGGCCGAGGAGCGCGCCGAGAAGGCCGCCGTGCCCGAGCAGCTGTCCCTACTCGATGACGTGCCGACCGCGTTGCCGGCTCTGAGCCGCGCGGCCAAGCTGCAGAAGCGTGCGGCGCAGGTCGGCTTCGACTGGCCCGAGGCCCTGCCGGTGGTGGACAAGGTGCGCGAGGAGCTGGACGAAGTGCTGGAGGCCATGAGCGAGAACGATGCCGAGGCGGTGGCCGAGGAAATCGGCGATCTGCTGTTCGTCGTCACCAACCTGGCGCGTCACCTCAAGGTCGATCCCGAGGCTGCGCTGCGCGCCGCCAACGGCAAGTTCGAGCGGCGCTTCCGCTTCATCGAGCAGAGCGTGCGCGAAGCCGGACGGTGTCTGGATGGCTGCTCGCTGGAGGAGCTGGACGCGCTCTGGGGCGAAGCGAAGAAGCTGGAGAAGCTGGCGCCCGGTTGCTGATCGGGTATCCCGGCATGCATCCGGCCCGTGCGGCTGGAGCCAGGGCCGGTTAGCCATTATGCTGGGCGCTTCGAAATGGCGGTGCCGCGCGCCGCTGCAACAACATCATGTTCGGGATCTTTAGTCATGGGTCTTTCCCTGCGCGACCAGCTGCTCAAAGCCGGGCTGGTCAATGAAAAACAGGCCAAGCAGGTTGGCAAGCAGCAGCAGAAGCAGAAACGTCTGGCGCACAAGGGGCAGGCCGAACTGGATGACAGCACCCGCCAGGCGGCCCTGCAGGCGCAGGCGGAGAAGGCGGCGCGCGACCAGGAGCTGAATCGTCAGCAGCAGGAGAAGGCCGAGCAGAAGGCCCGCGTGGCGCAGATCAAGCAACTGATCGAGCGCTCGCGCCTGCCCAAGCTCGATGGCGAGGACTACTACAACTTCGTCGACGACAAGAAGGTCAAGCGCCTGCCGGTCAACAACATGGTGCGCAACAAGCTGTCCAACGGCTGGCTGGCCATCGTGCGTCACGGCGGTGGTTATGAAGTCATCCCGCGCGAGGCGGCGCTGAAGATCCAGGAGCGCGATGCCTCGCGCATCGTCCTGCTCAATACCCATGTCGAAGAGCCGGATGCCGACGATCCCTACGCGGCCTACCAGATTCCTGACGACCTGATGTGGTGATGCTTCGGCGCGGGGCGTCGGGCGCGTAGCGCTCAGCAGCGTTTGCCGCCCAGCAGCACGCGGCCGAAGCTGGCGCCTGCGTCCTGCGGTGTGATCGCCAGCAGGCGATCCATGCGCAGGCGCTGTTCGCCGTCGGCCGTGCGCAGGAGCAGGAACTCTTCCTTGCTCGCCGCGGTTTCCGTGGTCAGCGCGCGGCCTTGCAGGCGCGTGCCGTCGACCAGCTCCACGTCCAGCTGATAGCCATGCAGGCAGGCGATCTCCAGGTAGTCGTAGAGGTCGCAGGCCAGCGGTTGGTAGTCGTCCATCGCGTCACTCCTCGTGCTCTGCGCTGAGCCTAGCCGGGAACCGCCCGGGTGGCACGCTCTGCCGTCTTCTTCGCCATGAAAAACGCCGCGACCTGCAGCAGGTCGCGGCGCTCCGTCAGTGCCGGGGGCGGTTACAGCAGGGGAATGGTGTAGCTGACGATCAGGCGGTTCTCGTCGAGGTCGCCGATGCTCGCGTTGGAGCGCACCATCGCGTTACGCCAGCGCACGCCCAGGTTCTTCAGCGGACCTTCCTGGATGATGTAGCTGATATCCACGTCGCGTTCCCATTCCTTGCCGCTCGCGCCACCCACGCCATCGAAGCCGTCGCCGGTCACGTAGCGGACGAACGCGCTCAGCCCCGGGACGCCATAGCTGGCGAAGTTGATGTCATAGCGGGCCTGCCAGGATTTCTCGTCCTTGCGGGTGAAGTCGAGGATCTGCAGGTAGTTGACGATGTAAGGATCGGTTTCGGAGAGGAAGGGGAAGGCGTTGTCGCCGCCGACCTTCTGGTAGCCCAGGCGGAAGGTGTGCGCACCGATGCCGGCCCAGAGGTTGACCGAGGTCAGGTCGTTGTCCACGTCGCCGCCGAGCTTGCGGCCGTTGTCCTGGGAATCGAAGTAGGCCAGGTTGGCGCCCAGCTTCCAGTCGCCGATGGGCTGCACGTGGATCAGGTTGTAGAGCTTCTGGTCGTAGATGTCTTCCAGCTCGCCGTACCACAGGCCGACGGTGGTATTGCCGCCGTTGAACTTGTAGTCGCCGCCGGCGAAGTTGTAGCGGTCGCTCTTGCCGCCGACGTTGCTCGCGGTGATGTCCTGGCTGTCGGTGGAGTTGCGGAAGTTCACTTCACGCAGCTGGCCGCCGTTGACGGTCAGTCCGGCGAGTTCCTGCGAGGTGATCATGCCACCGGTGAACACCTGCGGCAGCAGACGCGAATCGCCGGAGGAGACGATCGGCAGCTTGGGCATCAGGCCGCCGACCTTGCCGATGGTCTTGGAGATGCGCACCTTGACCGCGCCGGTCGCCTCGGAATATTCGTCCGGGCCTTCATCGCCGAAACCGTTAGGCAGCAGGTTGGTGCCGGCACGTTCGTCCGAGGAGTCGAGCTTCAGACCCAGGCCGGCATAAGCGTCCAGACCGAAACCCACGGTGCCTTCGGTAAAGCCTGATTCGGCCTTGAGAATGAAGCCTTGCGCCCATTCTTCGCGCTTGGACTGCTGCGCGGCGGTGGTGTCGCGCAGGTCGCGGTTCATGTAGAAGTTGCGCAGTTCGAGTGTGGCCTTGCTGTCACCGATGAAGTCGGCCTGTGCCAGACCGGGGAGTGTGAGGCTGGCGCCCAGCGTGGCGAGGGCCACGGCGCGGGCGAGGGGAGTCTTGCTCATTATTGTTGTCTCCTCGTTGTTGTTATTAGCGGGCGGCCACTCTGTGACCGACCCGTTACGGCGCCATGAAATAAAGCACTTCGGTTATTCGGCGACTGTAAGACTTTAGTCTGGCGGGGCCTGGGGCCTGCCGGGGCTTTCAGGGCTGCGAGGCTCTAGCACGTGGTGACGGGCGCCTTTCGCGCTTTGACCGCCGATCGGGAAAGCGCCGTTGAGTGCACGGGCAGCGAGAAAAAACCGCCAACCGTTGGTCGATCAGCCCTAAAGCTTGCTGCTGCGCGGCCGTTAAGTTCGGCAGATCACCTGCCTGGGTACCCGGTCATGAATCCTCTGAGCTCCTTCAACTCCGCCGCTTCACGCACCGCGCATGCCAGCCAGTCGGCCGCTGCGCGCAACAACGCCGCCGATGCACAGGCGACGCTGGCCAACCGTCTCGCCGACAAGCTGGGTCTGCAGCCCGGGGCGCTCAATGGCAAGCGTGACGACTACACGCCGGAGAAGGTGGCGGGGCGCGTGCTTGGCTTCGTCGAGCAGCGCCTGCAGAGCGAGGCCGCGGCCGGGGCCGATCCGGCCCGGCTGGAGCAACTGCTGGCGCAGGCGCGCGAAGGTATCGAGAAGGGCTTCGCCGATGCGCGCAAGATTCTCGATGGCATGGGTGTGCTGGGTGGCCAGGTGGCCAGTGACATCGATGACACCTACTCGCGTATCCAGGATGGCCTGGGCGATCTCGACAAGCGCTTTGGCGCGGCAACCCCGGGCACCGCGGACAGCGTTGCGGTCGCTGGTTACAGCGAGCGTTTCAGTGCGCAGGCGGAAACCTTCGACCTGGCCATCACCACGCGCGATGGCGATCGCCTGCGTGTCTCCGTGGCGCAGGCGTCGGCCAGCTGGTCGCAAAGCAGCTTCGCCGCGGCGAGCGACGGCAGTTCCAGCAGCCTGGTGGCCAGCAGTCAGTCCGGCAGCCTGCAGATCGGCGGCTGGCAGGTCAGTGTGGAAGGTGAGCTGGACGACGACGAGATCAAGGCCCTGGAAAAGCTGTTCAGCCAGGTGCAGGACCTCTCCGACAAGTTCTATGCCGGTGATCTGTCTGGAGCCTTCGACCGCGCCATGGCGCTGGACATGGACGGCGAGCAGCTGGCATCGATGTCGTTGCGCCTGACCCAGACCAGCGTGCGTCAGGCCACCGATGCCTACGGCGCCGTGGGCGGGCAGGGCGCCAGTGCGGTCAACAGCGGCTTGCAGGACTACGCCCAGGGCCTGCTCGATGCACTGCGCAGCGCTGGCGACCTGGCTCAGGATGCCGGTGGCATGCTCAAGGATCTGCTCAAGGGTGGCTTCTCGCTCGACGAGCGTTTCGACCTGCCGCGCCTGGAGAAGGCCGACAGTCTCAACCGCAACCTGCTCGACGGCCTGCAGTCGCTGCTCGCCGGCGAGGCTGGCGAGAGTGGCGACGACGCGAGCTGATGCCGCGCGGTGCTAGACTGCGCACCTTGCTGACAGTGAGGTGCGCTCATGAAGCCTGAATGCCAACTTTTCGGAACCCTGGGTTGCCATCTGTGCGAGGTGGCCGAGGCGCTGCTCATGCCGTTCGTCGAGAACGGCCTGCTGGTCGAGCTGATCGATATCGCCGAGCATGAAGGGCTGGTCGAGTCGTACGGCCTGCGCATTCCGGTGCTGCGCCGCTGCGATACCGGCGCTGAGCTGAACTGGCCGTTCGATGCCGAGGAAGTGGTGGCCTTTCTGCGCTGAAGGCCCGCTGGCAGCGAGCTGACGCCGTGCCGATCTGCGGCTGGCAGGAATGCCAGGCATAAAAAAACCCGCCTTGACAGGCGGGTTTTTGATTTGGTCGGAGAGACAGGATTCGAACCTGCGACCTTCTCGTCCCGAACGAGACGCGCTACCAAGCTGCGCTACACTCCGAATGAGGCGTATTCTACCGAAAAACTTTTACTGCACAAGGGGTTAGCCTGAAAAAACTTCCGGCCGGCATGGCCATCATCCGTTCAGGCTTGGTGCCAGGTGCGTGTCGGTAGCGCCTCGCCTCAGAGTTCCTTGACCGTCTGAACCTGATCCTTGTTGATCGTGGCGCGCTTGCCATCGAGCTGTTCGAACTCGTAGAAGCCCGACTCTTCGTCATATGTCGGCTTGTCCACGGTCTGGATCTCACGGCCATCGTTGAGGGTGATCACCGACGGCGAAGCGCAACCGGCGAGGGCCGCGAAACCGATCACCAGCAGCAGGGCGGGAAGGGTCCGTTTGGTCATGGTCTGTCTCCTTGGGTACGAATGGGGTGCCATACCTTCGCTCTGACGTGAAACGGCCGCATGAGTTCCGCTGAGGGCGTCGGTTTCAGCGTCAGCGTGCGGTGGCGGCAAGAATTTCCGGCGTGTTGAGGTTGGCCAGGCGTGGGTCGTCCAGCGGGCAGTCGACGGCAATGGGGTCGAGCCTGCCGAACCAGCGCTGGGGACTGCGCTCACCCGACTGCCAGGCGCGCTCGAGGTCGTCCCGCAGGTGAGTGGGGAGCAGGCAGAACAGCGGTTGCCAGTACGCGCCCTGGCGGACGACCACTGGCCGGCTGCCCGCCTGCGCGAGCAGGGCGTCGAGCAGCGCTGCGTCGACGAGGGGGGCGTCGCAGGGCAGTACCAGCATCTGTGGATGGCGAGCGGCGGCCATGCCGGCGCGGATGCCCGCCAGGGGGCCCTGGAAATCCTGCTCCTGATCGGCCACCAGCTGGTCGGCATAGGGGGCATAGCGCTCGTTGTTGCGGTTGCAGGAAATGATCAGGTCGTCGCTGAGCGGCCTGGCCAGTTCATGCAGCCAGGCGATCAGCGGGCGACCGTGCCAGTGCAGCAGGCCTTTGTCCTGCCCGCCCATGCGTTGCCCGCGACCACCGGAGAGCAACAGCACCGAACAGTTGGCAAGGGCATTGGGCGTAGGCATGCGGCGGTCTCCGGGGCGGGCTGTGTGATATAACGTCGCCCATTGTCTACCAATTGGATGCCTGCCATGAACCACAAGGCCGACGCGGTTTTCGTGCCGCTGAACATTGCCGTACTGACCGTCAGCGACACGCGCACTCTGGATACCGATACCTCCGGGCAATTGCTGGTCGATCGCCTGAGCGCTGCCGGGCACCAGTTGGCGGCGCGCGTCCTGCTCAAGGACGATCTGTACCGCATCCGCGCCCAGGTCGCGACCTGGATCGCCGAGGATCAGGTGCAGGTCGTGGTGATCACCGGCGGCACCGGTTTCACTGGGCGTGACAGTACTCCCGAGGCCGTCGCCTGTCTGCTGGACAAGCAGGTCGATGGTTTTGGCGAGCTGTTCCGGCAGATCTCCGTGGCCGATATCGGCACCTCCACCATCCAGTCGCGCGCGCTGGCCGGCCTGGCCAACGGTACGCTGGTCTGCTGCCTGCCGGGTTCGACCAACGCCTGTCGTACCGCATGGGACGGCATCCTCGCCGAGCAGCTGGATGCGCGTCATCGTCCGTGCAACTTCGTGCCGCACCTGAAAGAGGTCGGTGCCTGCGAGACGCGCGGATGAGTGCTTGCGACAAGCCCGGCCTGCTGCCCATGGAGGCGGCACTGGAGCGCCTTCTGGCGCTGGCCGACGCGGCGCCCGTGGAACAGATCGAGTCGGTCGCGCTGGCCGAGGCGGATGGTCGCGTGTTGGCCGAGCCGCTGATCGCGGCGCTGGACCTGCCGCCCTGGGCCAACAGCGCCATGGACGGTTATGCCCTGTGTCTGGCCGACTGGAATGGCCAGGCGCTGCCCGTGAGTCAACGCATTCAGGCCGGGTCGGCGCCCGAGCCGCTGCAGCCGGGCAGCTGTGCGCGGATCTTCACCGGTGCGCCGCTGCCGCATGGCGCCGACACGGTGGAAATGCAGGAGAACGTCGACCTGGACGATGCCGGGCGGGCCGTGTTCCGCGAAACGCTTAGGGTCGGCCAGAACGTGCGTGCGCAAGGCCAGGAAACGCGCAGGGGCGAGTGCGTGCTGCCGGCAGGTACCCGCCTGGGCCCGGTCGAACTGGGGCTGGCGGCATCGCTTGGCGTGGCGCAACTGCCGGTGCGCCGGCGTCTGCGCGTGGCGGTGCTCTCCACCGGCGATGAGCTGGTGGAGCCAGGCCAGGCACTGGGGCCGGGGCAGATCTACAACAGCAACCGACGCCTGTTGATCGCCTGGTTGCAGCGCCTGGGCTGTGCGGTGACCGACGCCGGGATTCTGCCGGACGACCTGCCGCGTACCCGCGCGGCGCTGGGTGCCCTGGGCGAGGTCGACCTGATCCTGTCCACCGGTGGCGTTTCCGTCGGGGAGGCTGACTTCCTCGGCCTGGCCCTGCGCGAGGCGGGCGAGCTGGCGCTGTGGAAGCTGGCGATCAAGCCGGGCAAGCCGCTGACCTTCGGTCATTACCAGGGCGTGCCGGTAATCGGTCTGCCGGGCAATCCGGCCTCGACGCTGGTCACCTTCGGCCTGCTCGCGCGCCCCTACATGCTGCGCCGCCTTGGCGTTCAGCGGGTCGAGCCGCTGGGCTTCCCGCTGCCGGCGGGCTTCACCTGGAGCAAGCCGGGCATGCGCCGCGAGTACCTGCGGGCGCGGCTGGAGCACGGCCGGGTGGTGCCTTACGCCAATCAGAGTTCCGGCGTGCTGCGCAGTGCGGCCTGGGCCGAGGGCCTGGCGGAAGTCATGGAGGGCAGCACCCTCGCCGAAGGGGACATGCTGCGTTTCATCCCGCTGAGCGAGATTCTGGGCTGAGCGACACGCGCCCGACCATTGCCTGGCTGGGCGCGTTAGATGGTGTGGCGAGACTACGGAGTCACAATTGCAACGATAGAATTTGCAAATGGGTCATATAGAGGGCATAGTCGCCCACTTATATGAATTCCCTCGACACGGTCGTGCCCATGCTGAAGCGCTTCGCACCCCTCGTGCCTGTTGCACTCACCCTGTTCCTCGCCGCCTGCGCGGGCCATGCGCCGCAGCCGCAGAGCGGCGAAACCTCGGCCCGGCCCGCCGCCCCTGTACAGGCTCAGCAGAGCGAGCCGGCAGAGGATGACGTTGCCGCACTGGTCGACGACAAACCCTATGAAATGCCGCAGTTGGCCGACAGCCTGCTCGATCTCGGGCGTTCGCTGATCGGCACCCGCTATCGCTACGGCGGCACCTCGGTGCAGTCCGGTTTCGATTGCAGCGGTTTCGTCGGCTACCTGTTCCGCGAAGAAGTGGGTCTGGAGCTGCCGCGCTCCACCCGCGAGTTGATCAAGCTGGATGCGCCCAAGGTGGCGCGTGCCGACCTGGAGCCGGGTGACCTGATCCTGTTCAACAACCGGGGTCGTGGTCGTGTCAGCCATGCCGGCATCTACCTGGGCGATGACCAGTTCATCCATTCCAGCAGCAGCCGCAGCGGTGGCGTGCGCATCGACAGCCTGGACGACAGCTACTGGAAGCGCAGCTACATGGAGGCCAAGCGCGTGCTGGCGCTGGCTTCGACAGAAGACGAACAGGCCTCGACCAAGGCCCATCCCTGAGGGGGCGGCGTAACCGCAGGGTTGCGCCACCACGCCCGAGGCGGCAGAGTAGAGCCTGTCCAGGCTCAGGATCGCCTCGCTCATGCCCGTCACGACCCGTGTTGCCCTCGTTTCCTTCACGCTGCTGCTGAGTGCCTGCAGCAGCCACGCTCCCGCTCCCCAGCCCGTCTACATACCGCCAAGCGCTTCTTCGGCCTATCAGGGCGGTACCGAGGATGTCCTGTTTCGTGCGCTCGGCCTGGTCGGTACGCCTTACCGTTATGGCGGCAACACGCCCGAGGGCGGCTTCGATTGCAGTGGCCTGATCGGCTATGTGTACCGCGACGCCGCCGGGATCAGCCTGCCTCGCTCGACGCGTGAGCTCAGCGCCATGCGCACCCCGGATGTCCGTCGTGATGCCCTGCAAAGTGGCGACCTGGTGTTCTTCGCCACCAACGGCGGGCGCAGCGTCAGTCATGCCGGCATCTATGTCGGCGAGGGCCGCTTCGTGCATGCGCCCTCCAGCGGCGGCACCGTGCGCCTCGACAGCCTCGACAACGTCTACTGGCAGCGTGTCTATCTCGATGCCAAGCGGGTCATCACGCCGGAGCTGGCGCACAATCCCTGAACGGTGGGCGACGGTCGGTCAGGGCAGGGTTGTCCAGACTCTATGAGGTGTTCCTGGCGGGTGGCTTCCGGGTGTTCGCTCGTGCCCGGTATGGCCTGACGACCCGGCGCAGACAAGTCGCTCTCGAGGCGCAGGTCCGCATGATCGCAATATGATGGCCAATAGATGGCAAAACGCCGATTGTCCCGTTAGAATCGCCGCGCCTGCAGGATGCACCGAGGCCCTGGTTTCGTGGGGCCGAACGTCATGGACAGACTTCTTCTCTTTCTTCGTCTCTCCTGTCTCGTCAATACGCTTCGGCTGACGTGTTCCTGCCTCATTGTCTGTCGGCATGTGCTGAATGGGCGTATTAGTCATTCCAAATGAGGTTCGTATGAAAAAGATCCTTGCCGGTGGTCTCGCCGGTTTGTTCATGCTGCTCGCCGGTTGTGCGACAGAGCAGTCCCGTACGCTGGAAGTCGCCAAGGTAAACACGGCAAACCTGTCCTACTCCGGCCCGCGTAGCCCTATTTCCGTGGGCAAGTTCGACAACCGGTCCAGCTACATGCGCGGTATTTTCACCGACAGCGTCGACCGTCTGGGTGGCCAGGCCAAGACCATTCTGATCACGCACCTGCAGCAGTCCAACCGCTTCAACGTGCTCGATCGCGACAACCTCGCCGAACTGCAGCAGGAGTCCGGTTTCTCCAAGCAGGCGCAACAGGTGCGCGGTGCCAGTTACGTGGTGACCGGCGACGTTACCGAGTTCGGTCGCAAGGAAGTCGGTGACCATCAGTTGTTCGGCATTCTCGGCCGCGGCAAGCAGCAGATCGCCTATGCCAAGGTCAACCTCAACATTGTCGATGTGAAGACGTCCGAGGTGGTGTTTTCCACGCAGGGCGCCGGTGAATACAGCCTCTCCAATCGGGAGATCGTCGGCTTCGGTGGTACTGCCAGCTATGACTCCACCCTCAATGGCAAGGTGCTCGACCTGGCGATCCGCGAGGCGGTGAACAACCTGGTCAATGGCGTCGACAGTGGCGCGTGGCACCCCGCCAAGTAAAAGGACATGACGAACATGATCGTTTCACGCCGATGGACCACGGTGTCCGCAATCCTGCTGCTCGGCCTGCTGGCGGGCTGTGCCGCTGGCCCGCAGCCCCTGTACTACTGGGATGGTTACCAGCAGCAGGTCTACCAGCGCTTCGATGGCACGAGCAGCACCGAGGAGCAGATCGCTGCGCTGGAGGCCAGCGTGCAGCAGGCGCGTGCCGCCGACCGTGCGCTGCCGCCCGGTTTCCATGCGCACCTGGGCATGCTCTATGCCGATGCCGGCAAGCTCGATCAGGTACGCCAGGAGTTCGAGACCGAGAAGGCGCTGTACCCCGAGTCCGCCACCTACATGGACTTTCTCATGCGGAAATTCGACCAATGAACATGCTGTCTTCCCTGCGAGTGCTGGCAATCGGTGCTCTGCTCGCCGCCCTGGGCGGCTGCGCGACCCCCAAGAGCTATGACTACACCGCTTTCCTCGAGAGCAAGCCGGCGTCGATCCTGGTGCTGCCTCCGGTCAACCAGTCGCCGGATGTCAAAGCCTCCTACAGCCTCTATTCGCAGGTCACTCTGCCGCTCAGCGAGGCCGGCTACTACGTGATGCCGGTGGGCCTGGTCGACGAGACCTTCAAGCAGAATGGCCTGATGAATGCCGAGGAGGTCCGTCAGGCCTCGCCCGAGAAACTGCGGGAAATCTTCGGTGCCGACAGCGTGCTGTACCTGGACGTGACCGAGTACGGCAGCAGCTACAAGATCATCACCAGCGAGGTGGCGGTTACCGCCACGGCCAAGCTGGTCGATCTGCGTAGCGGCAAGCTGCTGTGGGAGGGCTCGGCCCGTGCCAGCAGCGCCGAGCAGCAGCAGAACAATGGCGGTGGCCTGGTTGGCATGCTGATCGTGGCGTTGGTCGACCAGGTGGTGAACACCCTCAGCGACCGTGGTCACGAGATTGCCGGTATCACCAGCGTGCGTCTGCTGTCGAGCAATACCACCAATGGCATCCTGCCAGGCCCGCGCGCGCGCCCCGAGGCTGCTCGTTGAGCTGAGCGTTGACGCGCAGGGCGGACAGCCTCTAACCTGCGCGCCTTGCTTCAGGTGCCCTGAATCGCCGCCAGCGGCGGTCGAGAGGGTGAAACAGGGAAGCCGGTTCCAATGCCGGCGCTGCCCCCGCAACGGTAGGTGAGTCGTACGCCGCTATAGGCCACTGTGCAGTGCACGGGAAGGCGCGGCGTTGAACCTTTGGTTCGCTCACGAGCCCGGAGACCGGCCTGTCGCAGTTTCACGGCATCGCGGAGGGCGTTGTCCGGCCAGCGCTCCGGTTGCACCGGGGCGTTCGTGTTTTCTGTCTTCCGCATGCCCGACCAGCCATTGGCGCCTGGATGGGACGTGCGCATCGTCGTCTCTTCTTCTGGTTGCCGTTCGCGCCGTGCACGACCTTGCCGGCGCGTGATGTACAGGAGCAGAGCATGAGCGAGTCCGTCGAACGTGATGAGCGCCACAAGGCGCGCATGCAGCGCAAGAAAGCCCTGATCGACGAGAAGATCGCCCAGGCCCAGGACGAGTACGGTCTGCTGCTGGTGCACAGCGGCAATGGCAAGGGCAAGAGCAGCAGCGCATTCGGCATGGTCGCCCGGGCCCTCGGGCATGGCATCAGGGTCGGCGTGGTGCAGTTCATCAAGGGCGCAGCCAGCACCGGGGAGGAAAGCTTCTTCCGCCGTTTCCCCGAGGAAGTCAGCTACCACGTGATGGGCGAGGGGTTCACCTGGGAGACCCAGGACCGTCAGCGTGACATCGCCAAGGCGCAGGACGCCTGGAATGTGGCGCGGCGCCTGCTCGCCGACGAGTCCGTCGGCCTGGTGGTGCTGGACGAGCTGAACATCGCCCTCAAGTACGGTTATCTCGACCTGGCCACGGTACTGGCCGATATCGAAGCCCGGCCACTGCTGCAGCATGTGGTGGTGACGGGGCGGGGCGCCTTGCCGGAGATGATCGAGGCCGCCGATACGGTCACCGAGATGAACCTGGTCAAGCATGCGTTCAAGGCCGGGGTGAAGGCGCAGAAGGGCATCGAATTCTGATGAGCGCACGTCAATGTCCGGCGCTGTTGATCGCCGCGCCGGCCTCCGGTCAGGGCAAGACCACCGTCACCGCTGCGCTGGCGCGCCTGCATACGCGCCAGGGGCGGCGGGTGCGGGTGTTCAAGTGCGGCCCGGACTTCCTCGACCCGATGATCCATGCCCGTGCCAGCGGCGCGCCGGTGTACCAGCTCGACCTGGCCATGGTCGGCGAGGCCGAGAGTCGCCGCCTGTTGTGGCAGGCCGCCGGCGAAGCCGACCTGATCCTGATCGAAGGGGTGATGGGGCTGTTCGACGGCAAGCCCTCGGCGGCCGACCTGGCGCGTCACTTCGGCGTAGCGGTGCTGGCGGTGATCGATGGCGCCGCCATGGCGCAGACCTTCGGCGCGCTGGCCCATGGCCTGGCCACCTTCCAACCGGACCTGCCGTTTGCCGGCGTGCTCGGCAACCGCGTCGCCAGCACGCGCCACGGCGAGATCCTGCGTGATGCCCTGCCGGAGACGATCCGCTGGTTCGGTGCGCTGCCACGCAGCGCGGCGGTAGAGCTGCCCAGCCGCCACCTGGGGTTGGTGCAGGCCGCCGAGTTGGCCGATCTCGATGCTCGGCTGGATGCCGCCGCCGATGCCCTGGCTGCCAGTGCCGACGTCGATCTGCCGCCGTCAGTGAGCTTCGCCGCACCAGTGATCGATGAGCCAGGCTCCCTGCTTGCCGGCGTGCGTATCGGCGTGGCGCGGGACGCGGCATTCGCCTTCCTGTACCAGGCCAACCTCGACCTGTTGCAGGCCCTGGGCGCCGAGCTGCGCTACTTCTCGCCGCTCGCCGACAGCGCCTTGCCCGAGGTGGACAGCCTCTACCTGCCAGGTGGCTACCCCGAGCTGTACCTGGCCGAGCTGGAAGCCAACCAGGCCATGGCGGCGGCGATTCGTGCCCATCACCAGGCCGGCAAGCCGCTGCTCGCCGAATGCGGCGGCATGCTCTACCTGCTCGACGAGCTGCGTGACAAGCAGGGCGCCAGTGGCCGCATGCTCGGCCTGCTTGCCGGCAGCGCGACCCTGCAGCCGCGCCTGACCGCGCTGGCGTTGCAGGAAGTCGAGCTGGCGGAAGGCCTGCTGCGCGGTCACACCTATCACCACTCACGGCTGGACAGCCCGCTCACGCCGCACGCGCAGGCGCGCTGCCCGAATGGCAAGCCGGTGGCCGAGGCGGTCTATCGGCTCGGCCGGCTCACCGCCAGCTACATCCATTTCTACCTGCCATCCAATCCGGAGGCGGCCGCCGCGCTGTTGCGTCCATGAGCGATCACGCCTTCTCTGCGCTGGAGCGTGCGGCGGTGTACCGCGCCATTGGCGAGCGTCGTGACATGCGTCACTTCGCCGGTGGCCAGGTGCCGCCCGAGGTGCTGGCACGCCTGCTGGAGGCCGCGCACCACGCGCCCAGCGTCGGCCTGATGCAGCCCTGGCGCTTCCTGCGCATCAGCGATCCGCAGCTGCGCCAGCAGGCGCATGAACTGGTGGAGGCGGAGCGGGTGCGTACCGCCGAAGCCCTGGGCGAGCGCTCGGACGCGTTCATGCGCCTGAAGGTCGAGGGCATTCGTGACTGTGCCGAGCTGCTCGCGGTGGCGCTGATGGACGGCCGCGAGAAGCACATCTTCGGGCGGCGCACCTTGCCGGAGATGGACATGGCCTCGGTCGCCTGCGCCATCCAGAACCTGTGGCTGGCGGCACGCGCCGAAGGCCTGGGGCTGGGCTGGGTGTCGCTGTTCGATCCCGCTGCGCTGGCCGAGCTGCTGGGCATGCCCGCAGGCAGCAAGCCGGTCGCGCTGCTGTGCCTGGGGCCGGTCGAGGCGTTCTATGAAAAGCCCATGCTGGTGGAGCAGGGCTGGGCGACGCCGCGACCACTGGCGGAGCTGTTGTTCGAGAACCGTTGGGGTGTCCGTGGTGACTGAGCGATGAGCCTGGCCCTGATCACCTGCGCGGGCGTTGCTCTGGATGCCGCCCTGGGCGAGCCACGCCGGGCGCATCCGCTGGTTGCCTTCGGGCGCCTGGCCAGCCGCCTCGAACAGCGTTTCAATCCGGCCGGCGGCGGCTGGCGCAGTCACGGTGTCACGGCCTGGTGCCTGGCGGTGCTGCCGTTGACACTGCTCACCTGGCTGCTGACCCAGGTGACCTCCCTCGCCTGGGCGGTGGATATCTTCGCGCTGTACTTCGCCCTCGGGCTGCGCAGCCTGTACGAGCATGCGCTGCCGGTGGCGCAGGCGCTGCGCCTGGGTGACCTGCCGCTCGCGCGTGAACGCGTGGGCTGGATGGTCAGCCGCAACACCGCCGCGCTGGATGCGACGGGCGTGGCGCGCGCCGGTACCGAATCGGTCCTGGAGAATGGTTCCGACGCGGTCTTCGCCGCCCTGTTCTGGTTCATCGTCGCGGGGGCGCCCGGCGTCGTGCTGTATCGCCTGAGCAATACGCTCGATGCCATGTGGGGCTATCGCAACGAGCGCTTCGAGCGTTTCGGCTGGGCCGCCGCGAAGATCGACGACGTCCTCAACTACATCCCGGCGCGCCTGGTGGCGCTGACCTACGCACTGCTCGGCAACGTGGCCCTGGCGCTGCGCTGCTGGCGTCGACAGGCGCCGATGTGGGACAGTCCCAATGCTGGCCCGGTGATGGCGTCGGGGGCTGGCAGCCTGGGCGTCAGCCTGGGCGGTGCGGCGGAGTATCACGGCGAGGTGCATGAGCGTCCACGACTGGGCGAGGGGCCGGCTCCGCGAGCGCGAGATATCGAGCGGGCGATGAATCGGGTCGTTGCCGGCGTAGCGCTGTGGCTGCTGTGCCTGACGCTGTGGGAGGTAGGGATTGCTTGAGCATGGTGGTCGGCTGCGCGCCGCGGCGCAGCGTTACGGGATTGCCCTGGAAGACTGGCTGGACCTGTCGACCGGTGTGGCGCCCTACGGCTGGGAGCTGCCCGCCGTGCCCGGTTCTGCCTGGGCGCGGCTGCCTGAGGTGAACGATGGCCTGGAGCAGGCGGCGCGCGACTACTACGGTGCCGCCAGCCTGCTGCCGGTGGCGGGGTCGCAGGCGGCGATCCAGGCCCTGCCGCGTCTGCGCAAGCCAGGCAATGTCGGCATTCTGGCCCCCACCTATGCCGAGCATGCGGCGGCCTGGCGACGCGAAGGGCATCGCATCACCAGGCTCAGCGAGGGTTCGGTGCATCGTGCCTTGCCGCAGCTCGACGTGCTGCTGCTGGTCAACCCGAACAACCCGACGGGGCGCCTGATCGAACCGGCGCGCCTGCTCGACTGGCATGACCAACTGGCCGAGCGCGGTGGCTGGCTGGTGGTCGACGAAGCCTTCATGGATTGCACCCCACAGCACAGCCTGGCGGCGTACAGCGACATGCCGGGGCTGATCCTGTTGCGCTCGTTCGGCAAGTTCTTCGGCCTGGCCGGCCTGCGCCTGGGGTTCGTGCTCGCGGCGCAGGCGCTGCTGGACGAGCTGGAAAGCCTGCTCGGTCCCTGGGCGGTCAGCGGCCCGGCGCGCAGCGTGGCCCTGACGCTGCTCAACGACCATGAGGGCCAGCGTCGCCAGCGCGAACACCTGCAGGTCGACGGCGAGCGCCTGGCCGCGTTGCTGCGCGATTGCGGCATGCCGCCAACCGGCGGCTCGGCGCTGTTCCAGTTCTGCTGCACGCGGCGGGCGGTGCCCTGTGCCGAGCTGCTGGCGCGGCGCGGCATCCTGGTGCGCCTGTTCGCCGAGCTGGACAGCCTGCGCTTCGGTCTGCCGGCGGACGAGTGTGGCTGGCAGCGCCTGGAGCAGGGCCTGCTGGAGTGCGCGCCGATGCTGGCCAATCTCGAGGAGACGCCCTGATGACCACGCTGATGGTGCAGGGCACCACGTCCGATGCCGGCAAGAGCACGCTGGTCACCGCCCTGTGCCGCTGGGCGCGGCGTCAGGGTGTCGCCGTGGTGCCGTTCAAACCGCAGAACATGGCGCTCAACTCGGCGGTGACCGCCGACGGTGGCGAGATCGGCCGGGCGCAGGCCGTGCAGGCCCAGGCCGCCGGGTTGGCGCCGCATACCGACATGAATCCGGTGTTGCTCAAGCCCAACAGCGACATGGGCGCCCAGGTGATCATCCACGGGCGTGCCATCGGCAACATGCAGGCGCTGAGCTACCACGGCTACAAGCCGGTGGCCATGGCGGCGGTGCTGGAGTCCCACGCGCGGCTGGCCGAGGGCTACCGACTGGTACTGGTCGAGGGCGCCGGCTCGCCGGCGGAAATCAACCTGCGTGCCGGCGACATCGCCAACATGGGCTTCGCCGAAGCGGTGGATTGCCCGGTGATCCTTGTCGCCGATATCGACAAGGGCGGCGTGTTCGCCCATCTGGTCGGCACCCTGGAGCTGCTCAGTGCGAGCGAGCAGGCGCGGGTCAAGGGCTTCGTGATCAACCGTTTTCGTGGCGACATCGCCTTGCTCAAGCCGGGACTGGACTGGCTGGAGCAGCGCACCGGCAAACCGGTGCTCGGCGTGCTGCCGTACCTGATGGACTTCCACCTGGAAGCCGAGGACGCCGTCGACACCCGCCAGCAGCGCAAGGACGAACAGGCCCTGCGCGTCGTGGTGCCGGTGCTGCCGCGCATCAGCAATCACACCGATTTCGATCCGTTGCGCCTGCATCCGCAGGTGCAGCTGAGCTTCGTCGGGCCGGGGCAGGCGATACCGCCGGCCGACCTGATCATTCTGCCCGGCTCCAAGAGCGTGCGCGCCGATCTGGCGCGGTTGCGCGAGCAGGGTTGGGATGCGGCCATCGCCCGGCACCTGCGCTACGGCGGCAAGCTGCTGGGCATCTGCGGCGGGTTGCAGATGCTCGGCCGGCAGATCCATGACCCGCATGGCCTCGAGGGCGCCGCTGGCAGCAGCGACGGCCTCGCCCTGCTGGATTTCGAGACGCTGCTGGAGCCGGAGAAACAGCTGCGCAACGTACGTGGCCAGCTGTGCCTGGAGCAGGCCGAGGTCAGCGGTTACGAAATCCATGCCGGGGTCAGCCGGGGGCCGGGACTCAACGGCGCCGTGCGGCTCGAGGACGGGCGCGGCGACGGGGGCCTGAGCGCCGATGGACAAGTCCTCGGCACCTACCTGCATGGCCTGTTCGAACAGCCGGCGGCGTTTGCGGCGCTGTTGCGCTGGGCCGGCTTGCGCGAGGTGCAGCACGTGGATTACCAGGCCCTGCGCGAGCGTGACATCGAACGCCTGGCCGACCAGGTGGAACAGCACCTGGATAGCGCCAGGCTCAGGGCATTGTGCGGCCTGGAGTAGGGCCGCGCGGCAGAGCTATTGAACGGTGCGCAGCGCGCACCTTACGGAGTGGAAATGCTTGAACTGATCCTCGGCGGCACCCGGTCCGGCAAGAGCCGCCTGGCCGAGAAACTGGCCGACGAGTCGGGCCTGGAGGTGGTCTACGTCGCCACCAGCCAGGCGCTCGATGGCGAGATGACGGCGCGCGTCGCCGAGCACCGGGCGCGCCGGCCTGGGCACTGGGCCCTGGTCGAGGAGCCGCTGGCGCTGGCCCGTGTGCTGCGCGAGCAGGCGGCGCCGAATCGTTGCCTGCTGGTGGATTGCCTGACGCTGTGGCTGACCAACCTGCTGCTGCTCGAGGATACGCAGCGGCTGACGGCCGAGCGCGAGGCGCTGCTGGCCTGCATTGGACAGTTGCCTGGGCGCATCCTGCTGGTCAGCAACGAAAGCGGATTGGGGGTGGTGCCGCTGGGTGAGCTGACCCGCCGTTATGTCGATGAGGCCGGTTGGTTGCATCAGGCGCTGGCCGAGCGCAGCCAGCGCGTGGTGTTCAGCGTGGCTGGCCTGCCCATGGTTCTGAAGGGGGAAGCGCTATGAGTCTGCACTGGTGGCAGGGGCCTTGTCAGCCCAGTGATCGGGTTGCGCGAAGCAAGGCCGAAGCACGGCAACAGCAATTGACCAAGCCCACGGGCTCGCTGGGTCGGCTGGAACACATCGCCATTCATCTGGCTGCGTTGCAGGGCCGCGAGCGGCCGGGCCTGGAAAAACTGTGGATCGCCATCTTCGCCGGCGACCATGGCGTGGTGGCAGAAGGGGTTTCCGCCTATCCGCAGGCGGTGACCGGGCAGATGCTGGCCAACTTCGTCGGCGGCGGCGCAGCGATCAGCGTGCTGGCGCGTGAGCTGGACGCGGCGTTGGAGGTGATCGACCTGGGCACTGCCGAGCCGCTGGCGCAACTGCCTGGCGTGCGCCACCTGCACGTCGGCGCCGGCACGCAGAACTTCGCGCGTGAGCCGGCGATGACCCTGGCCCAGGCGCTGATCTGCCTGGAGGCCGGCCGCGACAGCATCGAGCGTGCGCGCAGCGCCGGCTGCGACCTGTTCGTCGGTGGCGAGATGGGTATCGGCAACACCACGGCGGCGGCGGCGCTGGCCTGCTGGCTGCTGGAGTGCCCGGCGAGCGAACTGGCCGGCCCCGGTACCGGGCTGGACCCTGCCGGTGTGGCGCACAAGGCGCGGGTCATCGATGCGGCGCTGGCGCTGCATCGGCAGCGACTCGACGGGCCGCTGGAGGCCCTGCAGCACCTCGGCGGTTTCGAGATCGCGGCGCTGGTCGGTGCCTATGTCGCGGCGGCGCAGCAGGGCGTGGTGGTGCTGGTCGACGGCTTCATCTGCAGCGTCGCGGCCCTGCTGGCGGTGCGCCTGAATCCGGGGTGCCGTGACTGGCTGCTGTTCGCCCACCATGGCGCCGAGCCGGGGCACGTGCGTGTGCTGCAGGCGTTGGGCGCCGAGCCTCTGCTGGAGCTGGGCCTGCGTCTCGGCGAGGGCAGTGGTGCGGCGCTGGCGGTGCCGCTGCTGCGCATGGCCTGCGCGCTGCATGGCCAGATGGCCACCTTCGCCGAGGCGGCCGTGGCGGAGAAACCGGCCTGATGCTGTACCTGGAACTGTTGCGCCACGGCGAGACCGAGCAGGGCGGCGGGCTGCGTGGCAGCCTCGACGATGCCCTGACCGAGCAGGGCTGGGCGCAGTTGCGCAGGTCCGTGCAGGAGGCAGGGCCCTGGGATCGCCTGATCAGTTCGCCGCTGCAACGCTGTGCGCGTTTCGCCGAAGAGCTGGCGGCGGCCCGGGCGCTGCCGTTGGACTACGAGCGCGACCTGCAGGAGCTGCACTTCGGCGACTGGGAAGGGCGCAGTGCCGCCGAGCTGATGCACAGCGATGCCGAGGCGCTCGGGCAGTTCTGGGCCGACCCCTATGCCTTCACGCCGCCCAATGGCGAGCCCCTGTCGCGCTTCGAGGCGCGGGTGCTGGGCAGCCTGCAGCGCCTGGCGCAGGCGCATGATGGTGAGCGCCTGCTGCTGGTGACCCACGGCGGGGTGATGCGCCTGCTGCTGGCGCGGGCGCGTGGCCTGCCCAGAAAGGACCTGCTGCAGGTCAACGTCGGCTATGCCGAGCGTTTCCGCCTGCGCCTCGATGCCGATGGCCAGTGGCTGGAGTTGCCATGAGCGCATTCCTGATCGCGCTGCAGTTCCTGACCCGCCTGCCGGTCAGTCTTCCCGGCATGCCGACGCCCGCGCAGGTGGGGCGCTCGCTGCTCTGGTATCCGCTGGTGGGGCTGCTCCTCGGCGTGTTGTTGTGGGGCGCGCACCTGCTGCTGGGGCAGACCTCGATACCGCTGCAGGCAGCGATCATTCTGGCCCTCTGGGTCGGCCTCAGTGGCGGGCTGCACCTGGACGGCCTGGCCGATACCGCTGACGCCTGGGTGGGTGGTTTCGGCGACCGCGAGCGGACCCTGGCGATCATGAAGGACCCGCGCAGCGGACCGATTGCCGTGGTCGTGCTGGTGCTGCTGCTGTTGCTCAAGTACGCCGCGCTGCTGACGCTGCTGCAGGCCGGGCAGGGCGCCTGCCTGATTCTGCTGCCCTGGCTGGGGCGCAGCCTGCTGCCGGTGCTGCTGGTGACCACGCCCTACGTGCGCGCTGGCGGCCTGGGGCAGGCGCTGGTCGAGCAGGCACCGCGCCGGCAACTGCCCTGGGTGCTGGCCGTGCATCTGCTGCTGATGCTGGCATTCGGCTGGCCGGCGCTGCTTGCCGTGGCCAGTGCCCTGCTGCTGTTCGCCTGGACGCGTCGCGCGTTGCTGCGTCGCCTGGGCGGCACGACGGGGGACACCGCCGGCGCGCTGGTCGAGCTGGCCGAGTGCGGCATGCTGCTGGTCCTCGCGTTGAGCCTTTGAGCGCAACTGTTATGCCGACACGCCCTGTAACTGTATGAGTGCGAATCGGTGATGCGGGTATATACCTGTATCCATGTTGCCGACCTCTTGCCTCTGTACCCAATTGCGCCGCGCCAGTCGCGGCGTGACCCGCCGCTATGACGACGCACTCGCTGCCGTCGGCCTGGGCGCCGCACAGTTTTCCCTGCTGCGGCATGTCCAGCGCCTCGGCCAGCCGAGCATTTCCGCATTGGCCGAGGCCATGGGGCTGGACCGCAGCACCCTGGGGCGCAACCTGCGGGTGCTCGAGGAGCAGGCGTTGCTGCAGCTGAGCGAGGCGCGCGATCTGCGTGCCCGTGAGGTCAGCCTCACCGATGCCGGAGAGCGACGCATCGCCCAGGCGCTGCCGCTCTGGGAGCAGGTGCAGCAGGAGGTGAACCTGCAGCTGGGTGAGGGCCGGCGTGCCGAACTGATGCAACTGCTGGAAGCCCTGGCCTGAGGGTCGACTGATTTTTACTGCCCATGCGGCCACTGACGGCCGCTCGCTGGAGATAACAATGACAACTGCATGGCGTTCTTCCACCTGGCTGTTGCTCGGCGCATCGCTGATTCTCGCGCTGTCGCTCGGCCCCCGGCATGGCTTCGGCCTGTTCCTGCCGCCGATGAGCGCCGAGTTCGGCTGGGGACGTGAAGTGTTCGCCTTCGCCATCGCCCTGCAGAACCTGATCTGGGGTCTGGCGCAGCCGATCACCGGGGCGCTGGCCGATCGCTTCGGGGCACGCAAGGCCGTGGTCATCGGCGGTGTGCTGTACATGCTCGGGCTGATATTCATGGGCATGGCCGATTCGCCGCTGAGCCTGTCGCTCAGCGCCGGTCTGCTGATCGGTATCGGCCTGTCCGGCACCTCGTTTTCGGTGATTCTCGGCGTGGTGGGCCGCGCCGTACCGGTGGAAAAACGCAGCATGGCCATGGGCATTGCCGCTGCGGCCGGCTCCTTCGGCCAGTTCGCCATGCTGCCGGGCTCCCTGGGCTTGATCGGCTGGTTGGGCTGGTCGTCCGCCCTGCTGGCGCTGGGGCTGCTGGTGGCGTTGATGATTCCGCTGGCGGCCATGATCCGGGAGACTCCGCCGCCGGCCAGCAACGGTCCGGAGCAGACGCTGGTCGAGGCGCTGCGTGAAGCCACCAGCCACTCCGGCTTCTGGCTGCTGGCACTGGGCTTCTTCGTCTGCGGCTTCCAGGTGGTGTTCGTCGCCGTGCACCTGCCGGCCTATCTGGTGGATCACGGCCTGCCGGCGCTGACCGGCACCACCGTGCTGGCCCTGGTCGGGCTGTTCAACATCTTCGGTACCTACATCGCCGGCTGGCTCGGCGGGCGGATGGCCAAGCCGCGTCTGCTCAGTGCCCTGTACCTGCTGCGCGGGGTGGTCATCAGCCTGTTCCTGGTGGCACCGCTGACGCAGTGGAGCGCCTACCTGTTCGGCATCGCGATGGGCCTGCTGTGGCTGTCGACGGTGCCGCTGACCAACGGCACCGTGGCGACGCTGTTCGGTGTGCGCAACCTGTCGATGCTGGGCGGTATCGTCTTCCTGTTCCACCAGATCGGCTCGTTCCTGGGCGGCTGGCTGGGGGGCTATCTGTACGACCATACCGGCAGCTACGACCTGGTCTGGCAGATTTCCATCGGCCTGAGCGTGATGGCTGCCGCGCTGAACTGGCCGGTGCGCGAGGTGCCGGTGGCCCGCCTGCAGGCGGTGCCGGCGTGAGCAGCAAGGTCACGCTCTGCGCGGCCGTGGTACTGGGCCTGGGGGCGCTCCTGGCCCTGGCCTGGTGGGGCTGGCGCCAGGGTGGCCTGGCCCTGCTGCAACTGGGCGTCGGCATCTGCTAGTTGCCTGAGGCGCGGCCTGCGAGTAGCGTGAACGGATCGCATCATCGTCCGAGATTCCTGCCATGTCACTGCGTCACATCGCCTGCTCTCTGCTGCTCTCCAGCCTCGCGCTGCCCCTGCTCGCTGCCGAATGCCCGGCGCTGCTGCAGGGCGAACTGCCCAAGCTGCGCAGCAAGGGCGCCAGCGTCGATCTCTGTCAGTTCGCCGGCAAGCCGCTGGTGGTGGTCAACACCGCCAGCTTCTGCGGTTTCACGCCGCAGTTCAAAGGTCTCGAAGCGCTGTACCAGCGTTATCAGGACCAGGGCCTGGAAGTGCTCGGCGTGCCCTCCGACGACTTCCGCCAGGAGTCGGACGACAGCGCGGAAACCGCCACCGTCTGCTACGTCAACTACGGCGTCACCTTCACCATGACCGAACCGCAGCCGGTCTCCGGTGATGACGCCATCGCCCTGTTCAAGGGTCTCGCCGAGCAGAGCCGGCAGCCACGCTGGAACTTCTTCAAGTACGTGGTCGACCGTCAGGGCAAGGTGGTGGCGAGCTTCTCCAGCCTGACCAAACCGGACGATCCCGAGCTGATCGCCGCCGTGGAAAAGGCCATCGCCTCGCAACCCTGAGCCCACTCTTCGCTGTACGGCCCTTCACCCATCTGGGCGATGGGCCGCATCCGCTCGCCTGCCTAGACTGGCCAGGCGCCGGACGCAGTTCCCCGGCGTGCCCACAAGAACAATAAGGAGGCACCCATGCGTCGCGTCTATACCGCTGCCATCGCCACCCTCGCTCTGCTCGGCGCCGTCGAGGCCCAGGCGGGCGACTACACCAGGACCAGGTACCCGATCGTGCTGGTGCACGGCGTGACCGGCTTCAACACCATCGGCGGTCTGGTCAACTATTTCCACACCATCCCCTGGAACCTCGAACGTGACGGTGCCCGGGTCTATGTCGCCAGCGTCGCCGCGTTCAACGACAGCGAGCAGCGTGGCGCCGAGCTGGCGCGGCAGATCGTGCCCTGGGCGGCGGCCGGTGGTGGCAAGGTCAACCTGATCGGCCACAGCCAGGGCTCGCCGACCTCGCGGGTGGCGGCGTCGCTGCGCCCGGACCTGGTGGCGTCGGTCACCTCGGTCAACGGGGTCAACAAGGGTTCCAAGGTGGCCGATGTGGTGCGCGGCGTGATCCCGCCCGGCAGCGGCATCGAAGGTGGTGCCAATGCCATCGCCAACGCGCTGGGCGCCCTGATCAACCTGCTCTCCGGCTCGAGCAATCCGCAGAGCGGCATCGACGCCCTGGCCACGCTGACCACGGCCGGGACCAACGCGCTCAATGCGCGCCATCCCTGGGGCGTGAACAGCAGCAGCTACTGCGCCAAGTCCAGTGAGGTGCAGAACGTTCGTGGCCACAGCATCCGCTACTACTCGTGGACAGGGAACTCGGCCTACACCAACGTGTTCGACGCGGCCGACCCGTTCCTGGCGTTTACCGGCCTGGTCTTCGGCAGCGAGAAGAACGACGGCCTGGTCGGCGTCTGCTCGACCTACCTGGGGCAGGTGATCGGCGACAGCTACAACATGAATCACGTCGACGCGATCAACCACCTGTTCGGGATTCGCGGCTGGACCGAACCGGTGTCGCTGTATCGCCAGCATGCCAACCGCCTGAAGAACAAGGGCGTCTGATCCTGAAGAGTGCGGCGGGGCCTGGCTCCGCCGCAGCGAGGCGACATGTCCAGATTCCTCGGTTTTTCCCTGGCTGCCGTGCTCCTGGCCGGCGGCCTCACGTTCTACTGGCGCTGGCCCGCCCCGTTGCCGCCAGCAACACCTGCTGCGCGCGCTGAGCCCGGCGCTGCGCCCGTGCAGTCGCCTGAGGTGCCGGTGGCCCCCGCGCGGGGTTCCGGCATGGCCCAGGTACCTGCCGCCACGGCGCTGCCGAGCCTGGCCGGCACCACGGTGGATGGCCAGCTGCGCAGCGACGCGGCCGGCAACCTGGTGCTGGACCTGGCCGTGCGCGATTACTTCGACTACTTCCTCAGTGCCGTCGACCAGTCCGGTCTCGATGCGGTGATCGAGGTGCTGCTGGCCGACGCCGGCGCTCGCCTGGAGGAACCGGCCCTCGGCCAGCTGATCGGCCTGCTGGGCGACTACCTGGACTACAAGCGCGCCAGCATGGCGTTGCTGCAGCAGCCGCTGCAGAGCAGGCAGCAAGCCGACCCGCAGGCGCAGTTGCAGGTGCTGCAGGCGGCCCTCGCTCAGCTCGAGGAGCTGCGCCGCGGCCATTTTTCCGCGGCGGCGCAGGAGGCGCTGTTCGGTGCGGAGCAGGCCTACGCCCGCTACACCCTGGACAGCCTGGTGCTGCAGCAGCGCGACGACCTCGACGCGGGGCAGCGTGCACAACTGCTCGAGCAGTTGCGCGAGCGCCTGCCGACGGCGCTGCGCGAGAGCGAACAGCGCCAGCAACTGGCGTTGCAGCAGCTGCAGCACAGCGAGCAGCTGTGGCGCGACGGGGCGGACGAGCAACAGGTGCGCGAGTTCCTGGCGATGACCTATGATCCGGATACCGTGCAGCGCCTGCTGGTCGAGCAGCGTCGCGAGCGTGACTGGCAGCAGCGCTACCAGGCCTACCGCAGCGAACTGGCTGGCCTGCAGGGCCAGGGGCTGAGTGCGACGGATGGCGAGCAACTGCAGCGCCAGTTGCGTGAGCGGCTGTTCGCCAGTGAAGACCGATACCGTGTGGAAACCTATGACGCCATCGCCGCCAAACAGCTGGAGTCGCCGGGCGCGCCCTGAGGAGCGCCTGCGTTGAGCGAGCAGCAGCTGCTGGCCCAGCAGCGCCGTGGCTATCGTTCGCTGTGCTTCGTCGCACCGCTGGAGGCGGGCTTCGCCGAACACCGGGTGCAGCGCATTCGCCGGCGCCTGCCGCTGATCGCCGCCACTGCCGCGCTGTTCCAGGTGATCTACGCGCTGCTGGACTTCCTGCTCATGCCGCTGCCGGTCAGCCTGTCGGTCCTGCCGTTGCGGGTGCTGGCGCTGACGGCGGTCCTGCTGTCGTTTCTCTACTGCCGGCGTGCCGCTGCGCCACTCGCCCGGGTGCCGCCGGTCTATGCGGCGGCTTACTGGGTCAATGGCGTCAGCGTCGCGCTGATCGTGCATCTGTGCTGGCTGCAGGGCGTGGCGATGCCCTATGACGGCCTGTTTCTCATCCTGCTGTTCGGCTATGCGCTGCTGGGGCTGTCGTTTCGCGCGATCAGCCTGTGCAGCTGGAGCTTCTGCCTGCTGTTCGTCGGCCTTGGCGCGGTGTTCGGCGAAACCGGTGGCGCACTGGCCTATCAGGGGCTGTTCCTGTTCTGCGCCAACCTGATCGGTACGGTCGGCGCCTACATGCAGGAGCATGGCCAGCGCGGCGCCTGGCTCAACCTGCGTCTGCTGGATCTGGCGCGCCAGCGGGCAGAGGCCGATGACGCACGCAAGCTGCGGCTGCTGGCGGCGGCCAGTCACGATCTGCGCCAGCCACTCAATGCCATGGGCCTGTATGCCGAACACCTGGTGGAGCAGGGCGGTGACCAGCAGACCCGGCGCATCAGTGCGCGCCTGGCCGCATCGGTGGAGCAGCTCGGGCGCCTGCTGCAGTCGTTGCTCGACTACACCCGGCTGACCTTGCCGGGTGGTGTGCAGGCGCGGCCACAAGCCTTCGCGCTGCGCCCGCTGCTCGAACGTCTGCTCGCCGAGGTGGCCCCGGAGGCACGCCAGCAGGGGCTGCAACTCGACCTGCAGTGCGCTGAGCTGGGGGTGTGCAGTGACCCTCTGCTGCTGGAACGCCTGCTGCGCAACCTGCTCAACAACGCGCTGCTGCATGCGCAGGCCCGGCACCTGCAGGTGACCGCACGGGCTGACGGCGATGCCGTGGCGCTGCAGATAGCGGACGATGGTCGGGGCCTGAGCGAGGCCGAGCAGGCGCTGGTGTTCGAAGAATTTCGTCAGCTGGACAACCCCGGGCGCAATGCCGAGCGCGGGCTGGGGCTTGGCCTGGCGATCGTCAGGCAGCTGGCGCAGGTACTGGATCACCCGCTGCGTCTGGATTCACGGCCTGGTGCTGGGGCGCGCTTCGCTCTGCGTCTGCCGCTTACCGGGATTCCGCTGCCGGTCGCGCGCGGTGAGGGGACGACGGCGTTGCGCGGGCGTGTCCTGCTGCTCGAGGACGACGCCACCGGGCGCGAGGCGCTGGCCGGCCTGCTGCGCCGCTGGGGCTGCGAGGTACAGGCCTGTGCCGACCTGACGGCGGCGCTGCAGGCGGCAAGCCGGGAAGTGCCGCAGCTGGTGATCAGCGACTACCGCCTTGGCGGGTGGGAGGATGGCCTGCAGGCCATCGAGCGCTTGCGCGAGGCGGCCGGGCAGATGCTGCCGGCCTTGCTGATCAGCGCCGACCTGAGCCCCGAGCTGCATGAGCGCTGCCTGCCGGCGCATGTCATGCCACTGGCCAAGCCGCTGCTGCCGGCTCGTCTGCGTCAGGTGCTGGCGACCCAGTTGCAGGTGCGCCAGGCCGTCAGCTGATCACAGCCAGCCGCGCTGCCGGGCGGCGCTGACGCAGGCGGTACGGGTGTGCACGGCGAAGGTTTCGAACAGCGTCTTGAGGTGGGTCTTCACCGTGTCTTCGGCCAGCCCCAGCTGGCGGCTGATGGCCTTGTTCGGCAGGCCTTCGGCCAGCAACTGGAGGATTTCCAGCTGGCGCGGGGTGAGCGGAGAGGCATTGCTCGGCGCCGGCAGCGTTTCACCGAGCAGAACGCGCGTCACCGCCTGGCGCAGGGCGTTGCCGTCGGCACTCTTGGGAATGAAGCCGAGGGCGCCGGCGGCCAGCGCGGCCTGGGCATCCAGTGACGAGTCGCTGGCACTGAGGATGGCCACCGGTGTGCTTTCGCCCCGGGACAGCCAGCGCTGCAACAGCTCCAGGCCCGGTTCGTCAGGCAGGCGCAGGTCGAGCAGGATCAGGTCGTATGCATGCTGGCGCAGGCACTGTTCCGCCTCCGCGGCGCTGTGCGCGGTGTGGATCAGCAGGTTCTGGCTGAGGGGCGACAGGGCCAGGGACAGGCCATCGAGGAAGATGCGGTGGTCGTCGACCAGCAACAGGCGGAGGTGTTCGGGCAGGGTGGTGCAGAGGGCTGTCATGATGTACTCACGCGGCTTTTCTTGTTGTTCTGCCGCGTGAGTTTAGCCAATGCCGGGCGTCGATTAGAAGCGGTAGCTGAGCGATGCCCCCAGGCCGTGAGCGCTGTTCTTGTAGCGCGCACTGTAGCTGCCGCGGGTCGAGCTCTGGTGGTTCACGTCCACCGTCTCTTCCTGCAGGTAGGAATAGGCCACGTCGATGGTCATGTCCTGGGTCGGGCTCCAGCCGGCGCCAAGGCTGAAGATGGTGCGGTCGCCGGACGGCACGCGCGGCGAGCGGTCGGTGTTGTTGATCGGCGACTGGTCGACGGCGATACCGGTGCGCAGCGTCCATTGCGGGCTGACCCGGTACGACAGGCCGATCGCGTGGGCCCAGGTGTCGTGCCAGTTCTGCTCCTCGACGATGGTGGAGAGGTTCGCCGGCAGCGTGGCGGCATCGTTCTCCACACGGATTTCCTTGAAGCGGCTCCAGCGCGTCCAGGTACTGCCCAGGTGCAGCGTCAGGGCGTCGGTGAGGTCATGGGTGATCGACAGGTCCACCGACTCGGGCGTGGTCAGGTCCAGGCTGGCGTCGTACTTGCCAGACAGGCCGGCCAGTGCCCCGCTGGCGGAGACCCGGGTGTCGCCTTCCAGCTCGTACTTTACGCGCGAGTGATAGGTCAGGCCGGCGCGGGTGCGCGGGCTGAACTCGTAGAGCACGCCGGCATTGAAGCCGACGGCGGTATCGTCGCCCTTGACCCTCACCTCGCCATCGTTGCGGCCGGGGCTCAGCGGGTTGAGCAGGGAAGAGCTGAGTTCGCCTTCGATATGGTTGAAGGTCGGGCCGAAACCGACCGACAGCTGGTCGTTGAAACGATAGCTCAGCGTCGGCTGAATGGTGATCACGCGCACGTAGCTCTTGTTGGCGTAGTAGCGCCCCTGGAAGCCGTTCTCGTAGTCGGTCATCAGGCCGAAGGGTGCATAGATGCCGAGGCCGAATGCGACCTTGTCGTCCAGTGGCTTGACGAAGTAACCCATGGGCACGCCGGTGGTCGGCACCATGTCGCCGTCGTTGCTGCCCGACAGGGAGAGCGGGCCGGCGCTGGCGCTGGCATGGCTGATATCGGTCTTGGCATGAATGGCTGCGGCGCCGAAGTACACCTCGCTGCGCTTGAGGCGCGACATGCCGGCCGGGTTGCCGAATACGGTGCTGGCGTCATCGGCGGACGACGAGCGCCCTGCGAACGAGGTGCCCATACCGGAAATGCTTTGCTCGTTGAGGGTGAAACCACTGGCGAAGCCATGGCTCGACGTGGCGGTGATGGCGACGGCCAGGCCTGTCTTGAGAAGGCGTTTGCTCACGGGGGGAAGCTCCTGTGGTGGGGCGAGGGGGGCGCACGCTACAGTTTTTCCTGACCTGTGCCAAGGCGCTTAAGTTCCCGAAATAGAACACATTGTCGGACAATTGTCTGAATTTTGCGCAGATATGGGCGCAATGCTTTCATGTCCGATCGGTCAGGCTACCTGGCTGACCTGGTCGATGTGCCGGTGCCAGGCATCGAGAAAGTCGGTCTGGCGTCCGCAGGGCTGGAATACCTTGCACCAGATCCGCCCCAGGGCGGGGACGTCGTCGGCTGCCGGCAGCTCCAGTTGCTCGGCTTCCACCAGCAGCCAGGCGATGGCCGTGGCGTAGCGCAGGTTGACCGTCAGCTCCAGGTGCGGGGCCTCGAGGAAGGCGTGCTGGCTGGCCAGGCCGCGTACCCGGCTGGCCAGCTCCGGGTCACGGGCCAGGTGCTGGTCCCAGAGCGCCAGGTGGCGTTGCTCGCTGATGCGATAGAGACCATGGCCGTGCGGGGTGTCGAGTGCGCTGCCGAGGTCCGACTGACAGGCCGCGGCACCCAGCAGCAGGGCTTCGGCCGTTGCGCTGTGACGTTTCAGGTAGAGCAGGGTAGGGCGGATCACATGCTGGCTGAGGTCGCAGGCGGCTATTCCCATGGCATCCTCGCGAAAGGTGCCGGTGGGGCCGGGCGCGTGGCAGCTGTTCTAGTGGCTCTTCGATAAAGGCCCCACCGGGAGCGGGGTTAGCCGCTCATTTTCAAGTCTAGTGCGATATTTCAGCCGTAAAGGGCTGTTTTTAAATTGATTCCGGATTTCAGTTATTGGGCATATTTCCTTTGGTGCTTAGCGCCAGGGCTCAGTCGCCGGTGGCGATCGGATGCGCCGGATTGGTGATCCACTCGCTCCAGGAACCGGCATACAGCGCGGCCAGCGGGTAGCCGGCGAGGCTCATGGCGAACAGGTTGTGGCAGGCGGTGACGCCGGAACCGCAGTAGGCCACCAGGTCGTCCAGCGGGCGCTCGCCGCGCAGCGCGTCGAAGCGTTCGCGCAGCGCGGCGGCGGGCAGGAAGCGGCCATCGGCCCCGAGGTTGTCGGTGAAGGCCGCGCACTGGGCCCGCGGAATGTGCCCGGCAACCGGGTCGAGCGGCTCGACTTCTCCGCGAAAGCGCGGCAGTGCGCGGGCATCGAGCAGGGTCAGGTCGGGATTGTCCAGGCGTGCCGCCAGTTGTTCGGCGCTCAGCAGCAGGCTGCTGTCGGGTTGCGCGGGGAAATCGCCGGGGGTGCTGTCCGGCTGCGCTGTGGTCAGCTCGAAGCCGGCCTCGCGCCAGGCCTTGAGGCCGCCATCGAGCAGGTACAGGTGATCGCGCTTGCCGAGCCAGAGCAGCAGCCACCAGGCGCGTGCGGCGTAGGCACCGGGGCCATCGTCATACAGCACCACCTGGCTGTCGCTGCGCAGGCCAAAGGCGCGCAGGCGTTCGACCAGGGTGCTGGGGTCCGGCAGCGGATGGCGACCGGTGACGCCCCTGACCACCGGTGCGGACAGGTCCTGCTCCAGGTCGACGAAATACGCCTCGGGCAGATGCCCGTCGAGGTAGCTGCGGCGCCCGTAGCTCGGGTCTTCGAGGGCGAAACGGCAGTCCAGGAGCAGCAGGTTCTCCTGGTCCAGACGTTGGCGAAGCTGTTGCGCGCTGATCAGTTGAGCGAGTGGCATGGAGCCTCCGGTGTCGTGTACGCGTTTGCCGGCATCATACCGCCTGGCCAATCCGGCGCACGCAGTTCGATGTCCCGCCAGGAACGAGCCATTTCATGCCGGGCCGGCAACCCATCGCGCAAGGCGCGAACCTGCTCCGTCACGCCGCTTCGTGAGTCTTCGGGCAAAAATAGTGCAACCTGATGTGTATTTTTGGTGCGCATAAGGGCGCTGCAGGCCCCTGCAAACCGGTGATCCGTTGCTGTTTCATGTCGCCGTGCACCTGAAAGTTTCATCAAGGCGACATTTTGATCTGTTTTGGTGCCTTTTCGCCTGATAGAGTGCCGGCCACTTTGTCTGCGTGGCGTCGAGGTGCCGCATGTCGTTGTCCGTCGATTCTTTCCTGGCGCGCCTGAAGCAGCGCGATCCTGATCAGCCAGAATTCCATCAGGCGGTGGAGGAGGTGGTGCGCAGCCTGTGGCCCTTCCTCGAAGCCAACCCGCGTTATCGCGATGCCGGCATTCTCGAACGCATGGTCGAGCCGGAGCGGGCCATCCTGTTCCGCGTGCCCTGGGTGGATGATCGCGGCCAGGTGCAGGTCAATCGCGGCTTCCGCATCCAGATGAGCAGCGCCATCGGGCCCTACAAGGGTGGCCTGCGCTTTCACCCTTCGGTGAACCTCGGCGTGCTCAAGTTCCTCGCGTTCGAGCAGGTGTTCAAGAACTCCCTGACCTCGCTGCCCATGGGCGGCGGCAAGGGCGGTGCGGACTTCGACCCCAAGGGCCGCAGCGAAGGCGAGGTGATGCGCTTCTGTCAGTCGTTCATGAGCGAGCTGTACCGCCACATCGGCGCCGACCTGGATGTGCCGGCCGGTGACATCGGTGTCGGCGCTCGTGAGATCGGCTATCTGTTCGGCCAGTACAAGCGTCTCTCCAACCAGTTCACCTCGGTGCTGACGGGCAAGGGCCTGAGCTACGGCGGCAGCCTGATCCGCCCGGAGGCCACGGGCTACGGCTGCGTGTACTTCGCCCAGGAGATGCTCAAGCGCGTCGGGCAGGGTTTCGCAGACAAGCGGGTGGCCATCTCCGGCTCCGGCAACGTCGCCCAGTACGCGGCGCAGAAGGTCATGGACCTCGGCGGTCGGGTCATTTCGCTGTCCGACTCCGAAGGTACGCTGTATGCCGAGGCCGGCCTGAGCGCCGAGCAGTGGCACTACCTGATGGAGCTGAAGAACGTGCGTCGCGGTCGGCTGCGCGAGATGGCCGAGCACTATGGCCTGCAGTTCCTCGCGGGGCAGCGTCCATGGAACCTGGCGTGCGACATCGCGCTGCCCTGCGCGACGCAGAACGAGCTGAACGGCACGGATGCCCGTGCGTTGCTGGGCAACGGCTGCATCTGCGTGGCCGAAGGCGCCAACATGCCCTCGACCCTGGAGGCCGTGGACCTGTTCCTCGAGGCCGGCATCTGCTACGCACCGGGCAAGGCCTCCAACGCCGGTGGCGTGGCCACCAGCGGCCTGGAAATGAGCCAGAACGCCATGCGCCTGCACTGGAGTGCCGGTGAAGTGGACGAGCGCCTGCACGGCATCATGCAGAACATCCACCACGCCTGCGTGCACCACGGCGAGGAGAATGGCCGGATCAACTACGTCAAGGGCGCCAATGTCGCCGGCTTCGTCAAGGTCGCCGACGCCATGCTGGCGCAGGGTGTGGTCTGAGCGACCCTCGCTGCGGATGACGTTGCTGTGTCGGGCGAGCGATTCAGGCATGCTGCCTGCCTTATCGCTCGTCACGCAGGTTTGCGCTCCGCATGAAACGCTTCGTTTTGCTCGACACCGCTCCGATCCCGGGTACGGACGGTGCATTGAACCTGTTCGAATACGGGGACGATTTCGTCATCAAGATTGCCGGCGGTGATGGCGGGCAACTGATGAATACACGCATGCACGGCTCGGAAGATGCCCTGGCCGCGATTCCCTGCAAGCAGATTGCCGGGCGCCCGCAGGCGCGGGTGCTGATTGGCGGCCTGGGCATGGGGTTTACCCTGGCCTCGGCTCTGCAGCACCTGGGGGCTGACGCCGAGGTCGAGGTCGCCGAGCTGGTGCCGGGAGTGGTCGAGTGGAACCGTGGCGCGCTGGGCGCGAAAGCCGGTCATCCGCTGCGCGACCCGCGTGCGCTGATCATTCAGGAGGACGTCGCCAAGCTGCTGCAGGCTGCCGAGCAGCGCTACGACGCGATCATGCTGGATGTCGACAACGGCCCGGAAGGGCTGACCCAGAAGGGCAATGACTGGCTGTACAGCATGCCCGGACTATATCAGTGCGCCAGGGCGCTGCGCCCCGGGGGCATGCTGGCGGTGTGGTCGTCCAGCGCTGACCGGGCCTTCTCGGAGAAAGTGCGCAAGGCGGGCTTCAAGGGTGAGGCGGTGCAGGTCTATGCCCACGGCAATCGCGGCACGCGGCACACCATCTGGGTCGCCCGGAAGGTCTGAACAAGCGGCCCGTGCCTGCAACGGGCAGGGCCGCTTCGTCGCTCAGTGAAGCGGCAGCTTGCCGATGCGGTCGTTGTCCAGGCTGCCGAAGTACAGGTAGTCACCCACCGGTTTCACCGACGTGACCATGCGCAGGTGCGTGCCGCTGGTGTCATGCAGGCTGCGGACGATCTTGCCGTTCTCGTCGAGGGCGATGGCGAAGCCATAGGGAATCGCCTTCGGCCACAGTGCGCGCGGCAGCTTGGCCAGTTGCGCCTTGAGCCAGGGGTGGCGATGGAGGAAGTCGGCATCCACCTTGCGCGGCGTCGGCAGGGCCACCCAGAAGGTGCCCTTGCGGTCGCCTTGCAGGTTGTCCGGCAGGCCCGGCAGGTTGTCGATGAACACCTCATGCTGACCGGCCCGTTCGCCCTTGAGCCAGTAACGGGTGATGCGATAGCGATAGGTTTCGTTGACCAGCACGAAGTCCTCGTTGGCCGACAGCGCCACGCCGTTGGCGAAGTACAGGTCATCGAGCAGCACGCGGGTTTCCCCGGTGCTCGGGTCATAGCTGAGCAGGCGTCCATGCGGGCGCGCTTCGAGCAGGTCGAGCAGGTAGTCCGGTTGCTGGAAGCGCGATGAGGCGTCGCTGAAGTAGATGATGCCGTCGCTGGCGATGTCCAGGTCGTCGGTGAAGGCGAAGGGCAGGCCGTCGGCCTCTGTGGTCAGCACCTCGATGCGGCCCTGCGGATCGATGCGCAGCAGGCCCTTGTAGGCATCCGCGAGGATCAGGTTGCCGGCGGCATCGAAGTCCATGCCCAGCGGGCGGCCTCCGGTATCGGCGAAGGTTTCCACGCTGTCGTCGGCCAGCACGCGGACGACGCGGCCATCATGCAGGCCTGCGTACACCCGGCCCTGGGCATCGACTGCGGTGTCCTCCGGGCCGTGGATCTGACCGCGCGCCAGCAGCTCGGCTTTCATCAGGGTGTCGTTGGGCTCCAGTACAGCGGTCATCGGTGGTGCCTCGGGCGCTTCCCAGGGCAAGGGGTCGATGGGGCTGGGCGTGAGCGCCAGGTAGAGCGCTGCCGCGAGCAACAGCAGGACGGGCAGGGCGAGCAGTTTCTTCAGCATTGTTGTTCTTCCGTGTCGGAGGGCGATGCGCGGCACAGGTTACACAGATCGAGCCTCCGGCGGCAGCTCGCTGCCCGTCGAGTGGCCAGGGCATATATACTGCGCGCCATTGTTCATGGGAGAGCCGCGTGGCTAACGACATACACTGGATTCTCGACGACGCCAGCCTGGCCGAGCACTGCGCCGTCTGGCAGACGCTGCCCTTCGTCGCGCTGGACACCGAGTTCATGCGCGTCGACACCTTCTATCCCATCGCCGGACTGCTGCAGGTCAGCGGCGGCGACGGCGCCTACCTGATCGACCCGCTGCGCATCAGCGACTGGACGCCATTCGCCGCGCTGCTCGAAGCGCCCAACGTGGTCAAGGTGCTGCATTCGTGCAGCGAGGACCTGGAGGTGTTCCTGCGCCTGACCGGCAGCCTGCCGGCGCCGCTGTTCGACACGCAACTGGCAGCCGGTTACCTCAACCTCGGTTTCTCCATGGGCTATTCGCGCCTGGTCCTGGCCTTGCTCGACATCGAGCTGCCCAAGGGCGAGACCCGTTCCGACTGGCTGCAGCGGCCGCTGTCGGCGTTGCAGGTGCGCTATGCCGCCGAGGATGTGCTGCATCTGGTGGAGGTGTACCGCGCCCTGTCCGCCCGCCTGGCGCCGCAGAAGGTCGAGTGGGTGCTGGAGGACGGTGCCGAACTGGTGGGCAACCTGCACCGCGAAGTCGATCCGGAAGACGCCTGGCGCGATGCCAAGCTGGCCTGGAAGCTTTCCCGTCAGCAGCAGGCGGTGCTGCGCGCCCTGTGTGCCTGGCGCGAGCGGCAGGCGCGTGCGCGCAACCAGCCGCGCAACCGTGTGCTGCGCGAGCATTCGCTGTGGCCGTTGGCGCGTACGCAGCCCGACAACCTGGTCGCCCTGGCGCGCATCGAAGACATGCATCCGAAGACCGTGCGTCAGGATGGTGAAACCCTGCTGCAGCTGATTCGCGATGCGGCGGCACTGCCGCCCGAGCAATGGCCTGAGGCGTTGCCCGAGCCGCTGCCGATCGAGGCCTCGGCACTGCTGAAGAAACTGCGCGCCGTCGGCCAGCGCGAGGGCGAGCGCCTGGATATCGTGCCGGAGCTGATGCTGCGCAAGAAAACCCTGGAAGCCCTGCTGAAAACGGGTTTCCCCAACGGTCCGTACCAACTGCCCGATTCCCTGCGCGGCTGGCGCCGGGAGTTGATGGGCCAGGCGCTGCTCGACTGCCTGGCCAGCGAAGGAGAATCCGCGTGAAACGCATCTGCTCGATCTACAAAAGCCCGCGCAAGAACGAGATGTACCTCTACGTGCTCAAGGCCGATGCCCTGACCCGCGTGCCCGAAGGCCTGCTCGCCGTGTTCGGCTCGCCCGCGCATGCCTTCGACCTGGTGCTCAGCCCCGAGCGTCAGCTGGCGCGCGAGGACATCGCCCAGGTACTGGAGAACCTCGAGAAGCAGGGCTATCACCTGCAGATGCCGCCGCCCGAAGAGGATTACATCCAGCACCTGCCCGATGAGCTGCTGTGCCGTAACGATCCGGTCTGAGTCATGCGCCTGCTGATCGCCGAAGACAAGCACGCGCTGTATGCCGAGCAGGTCCGCCGTGCGTGCCCCGATCTGCAGCTGGTGGCGAGCGCCGAGCCGGCACGCTTGCGCGAGGCCGCCGGGCAGTGCGAAGTCTGGCTGGGCCAGCCGGACCTGCTCACGCCGCTGCTGCGCGAGGGTTTGCGCCCGCACTGGTTGCAGTCGACCTGGGCCGGCATCACGCCGCTGCTGGCGACCGACCTGCCACGTGATTACCGCCTGACCCGCGCCGTCGGCATCTTCGGCCAGGTCATGGCCGAGTACGTGCTCGGGCACATGCTGGCGCATGAACGCCGCTTGTTCGCCCGGCTGGCGGCGCAGGTCGCGCAGCAGTGGGACAACGGCCAGCCACGCAGCCTGCGCGGGCGCCGGGTGCTGGTGGTCGGCTGCGGTGACATCGGCCAGGCCGTGGCCGAGTTTCTCGCGCCGTTCGGCGTGGAACTGCGTGGCCTGGCCAGTCAGGCGCGCGAGCAGGCACCCTTCCTCGAGGTGGCGGCGCTGGACGAGCTGCCCCGCTTGAGCGCCTGGGCCGACTACGTGGTCAATCTGCTGCCGGACACGCCAGCGACCCGTGACCTCTACGACGCCTCGCTGTTCGCCCGTTTCCGCCCGCAGGCGCTGCTGATCAACGCCGGACGCGGCACGGCGGTGGTCGATGCCGACCTGGTGGCCGCGCTGGAACGGCAGCAGCTGGCGGGGGCGGTGATCGACGTGTGCCGCGAAGAGCCCTTGCCGGCCGGGCATCCGTTCTGGGCGGCACCGCGCCTGTTGCTGACCGGGCACAGTTCGGCACCGACCGACCCGTTGCTGATGAGCGCGCTGTTCCTCGACAACCTGTCGCGCTGGCAGGCCGCCGCGCCCCTGCGCGGTGAGGTGGACTTCAGTCGCGGCTATTGACCTGCCGTTCGCCCCGCGTGGCTTGGCCCGGACGGGCGCACGAGCTAGACTGCCGCGCTTTTCTCCGCCGAGTCCATACTGCCGTCATGGCCGCCAAAGTCGAACCTTTCTGGAAACGCAAGACCCTCGCCCAACTCGACCAGAACGAGTGGGAATCGCTGTGCGACGGTTGCGGCCTGTGCTGCCTGCAGAAACTCGAGGATGAAGACGACGGCGCCGTCTACTACACGCGCATCGCCTGCAAGTTGCTGGACCTGCAGACCTGCCGTTGCAGCGACTACGCCAATCGGGTCAAACACGTGCCCGATTGCATCCAGCTCACGCCGGCGCAGGCCGACCAGTTCCAGTGGCTGCCACCGACCTGCGCCTATCGCCTGGTCAGCGAGGGCAAGGACCTGCCCCTGTGGCATCACCTGGTATGCGGTGACCCGGAGGCGGTGCATATCGAGCGCATCTCCCAGGCTGGACGCATGCTCAGCGAGAACAGCGTCGCCGAGGACGACTGGGAAGAGCACCTGATCTTCCGCGCGGGTTGATTGCCTCGCCACTTCGTGGCAAATCTGTCGGGCGCCCATGGAATTGCCCTGGGGCGTCGCGGTCATATGCCGCCAGTTCCCGCACCAGGAGTGTTGCTCGATGTCCCTTCGCTTGCCGTTGTTATCGTCTCTGCTGCTTCTGAGCCTGCCGGCCTTCGCCGCGACCCAGAAGGTCGATCTGGATTATCGCGTGCGCTTCCTGCCGGACAGCGATCAGGCCGAGGTCAGCATCACCCTGGAGAAGGGGGAGCGCGTCCGCAGCCTGGATTTCAACCTGGGTGACGACGGGCGCTACAGCGACTTCGAGACCGACGGCCAATGGTCACAGGAGGTCGCCGGGCGCGGCAAGTGGCAGCCGGGCAAGGGCAAGAGCGTGCTCAGCTACCGGGTGCAGATCGACCATGAACGCAAGTCGGGGCGCTATGACGCGCGGATGACCAAAGACTGGGTGCTGCTGCGTGGCGACGACCTGGTGCCGGCGGCCAAGCTCGATCAGCAGGACAAGACCGAACTGGTGTCGCGCCTGCAGTTCGACCTGCCCAAGGGCTGGAAGAGCGTGGAAACCGGCTGGCCACGCATCGGCAAGAACCGTTTTCGTGTCGACAATGCGCAGCGTAAGTTCGACCGCCCGACCGGCTGGATGCTCGCCGGCAAGCTCGGTACCCGGCGCACGCGCCTGGGCGATACCGAAGTCGCCATCTCCGCGCCGGTGGGCGAGGGCATGCGGCGCATGGATATCATGACCTTCCTCACCTTCGTCTGGCCGCAGTTGCAGCAGGTATTCCCGCGTGATCCGAACAAGCTGCTGATCGTCGGGGCCGGCGATCCGATGTGGCGTGGCGGCCTGTCGGCGGCCAATTCCTACTACATGCACGCCGATCGTCCGCTGGTCAGCGAGAACGGCACCAGCTCCCTGGTGCACGAGCTGGTGCATGTCTTCGGGCGCATCTACGGGCGCGAGCGCAGCGACTGGATCGCCGAGGGCCTGGCCGAGTACTACGCCATCGAGCTGGTGCGCCGCGCGGGCGGCATCAGCGAGGAGCGTTACCAGAAGATCCGCGAGCAGCTGATCGACTGGAGCAAGCCGGTCAACAGCCTGCGTACCGATCACGCCACCGGGCCGGTGACGGCGCGTGCGGTGCTGTTGCTGCAGGAACTGGACCGCGAGATTCGGCAGAAGACCAAGGACAAGGGCAACCTGTCACTGGACGACGTGACCCGCGGGCTCATGCGCCTGGACCGGGTCAGTACCCAGGATTTCATCGACATCACCGAGAATGTCATCGGTGGTCCGTCGAAGACGCTGGATACGCGCCTGCTGCGTTGAGTTGACCTGCATACGATAACTGCTATTAAATGATAGTTATTATCATTAATTGGCGCCTTCGGGTGCCTCATGCAGTTAGGGGGCCTCGTGCAGGCAGTCTGTTGCACCGCGCCCGCTGGTGCCGCCCGTGGATGAGCAGTTTCGCGGCACCTTCTCGTCGGTCTACCGCAGCGTCCACACGGAACTGACGCGCTTCTTCCGCAAACGCCTGGAAAGCCAGGCCGATGCCGCCGATCTGGCTCAGGACGCATTCGCCCAGTGGCTGGGCTGGCGGGATCGCGCTGGCGTCGAGCAGCCGCGCGCCTTTCTCTTTCACATCGCGCGCAACCTGCTGCGTGACCACTGGCGTCGCCAGCAGCGCCAGGGCCAGCGCGAGCCGCTGGAAGCGATCGCGGATACCGCCGCCACGCAAGCGAGTCCACTGGAACGTCTTGACCAGCAGCAGCGCCTGCGACAGCTGGCCCGTGCCCTGGAGGGCCTGCCACCGCGACGGCGCGAGGCGCTGATCCTGCACCGCTTCGAGGGCCTGTCGCAGAGCCAGGTGGCTGAGCGCATGGGCATCTCGCTGAGCATGGTGGAAAAACACATCGCCGCCGCCCTGCTGCATTGCCGGCAGCAACTGACGCCTGACACAGGGAAGGATGAGCAATGAGCGAGCATCGAGTCGACCCGACGTCGCCTGACGAGCAGGCCGCCCTCTGGTTCGCCCGGCGCCATGGCGATGCCTTCGGCGCCCACGACGAAGCCGACCTGCAGGCCTGGCTGGCGGCCGACCCAGCCCATGCCGAGGCGTACGCCGACCTGCAGCTGCTCTGGCAGGACATGGCCCAGCTGCCCAGGCCGCCGATTCCGGCTGAACGCCCTGCGCCCGGGCGGCGCTGGCGTTCGCTGGCGGCAGCCGCCTGCCTGGTGCTGCTGGCGCTGCTGCCGGCCTGGCTGGATGTCTCGCCGGATGGGGCACTCACCCTGGTCAGCGGGCCGCAGACGCCCCGCGAGGTGACCCTGGAGGATGGCAGCCGTATCCATCTCAATCGCAACACGCGCCTGGAGGTGCGCCTGCTGGCGGAGCGGCGCGAGGTCGAGCTGGTGCAGGGGCAGGCGTTCTTCGAGGTGGCCAGGGATGTGCAACGGCCGTTCCGGGTGCAGGCCGGGGAGGGGAGCGTGCAGGTGCTCGGTACGCGCTTCGACGTGCGCCGTGGCCGCGAGCTGCTGGCCGTGAGCGTGGAGAGCGGGCGGGTCGCCCTGCAGCCACGCGCGGATGCCCCGCTGGTCGAGCTGCTGGCAGGGGATCGTGCGGTCTACGACGGCAGCCGGGGCACCCTGCTGCGCTCGCGGGTCGCCGACGGTGAAGTGGCCAGCTGGCGCTCCGGGCGGCTGGTCTTCCAGCAATGGCCACTGGCACAGCTGCTCGATGAGTTGTCGCAGTACGGCGCGACGCCGGTGTCGTTCGGCGATGCCGCGCTGGCCGCCAGGCAGGTGTCCGGCAGCGTCGATCTGGCGCGGCCCGACGACTTCCTCAGCGCCTTGCCGGTGCTCCTGCCGGTGAAGGTCGAGTCGCTGGACGATGGCAGCGTTCGGCTCATCAGTGCACCTGAGTAAAAATATTTTCATTCTCATATGCGGATATTTTTCATTTAAGCGTCTTCCATGCCAACCACCTCATGCCGTGGTGGTGTTGCAAGCAGTGGAGACCCGCATGAAAACCCGCATTTCGCCCAGTGCCTGGTGGCGTTCCCGCACCGGTGCCGCCCTGATGATCGGTTGCCTGATGGGGGCAACCGCCCAGGCGCAGCCACGTGATTTCGATCTGGCCGCGCAGCCCCTGGGCAGCGCGCTGACGGCCCTGGCCCGGCAAGGGCAGCTGCAGATCTTCTTCGAGAGCGATCAGGTCCAGGGGCTGCAGGGGCCCGCGCTGCGCGGGCGCTACGAACCCGTCGAGGCGCTGCGGCAGCTGCTGCGCGGCAGCGGCCTGGAACTGGTGGAGGCAGCGGGGAGCTTCGTGGTGCGCCGCATGCCGGTCTCGACGAACGAGGCCAACGCCATCGAACTGGGCTCCGTCAGTATCGTGGGCGACGGTCGTCAGGTCGACTCGGCCAGCGTCGGGCGCTCGACGCTGACGCGCAAGGAGATCGAGCGTCAGCAGGCGGAGAACATTCCCAGCCTGCTGCAGACGCTGCCGGGCGTGAGCATGGGCGGGTCGTCCAAGCAGGGCGGGCAGACGGTCAACATCTGGGGGCTGGGTGATGCCGAGGACGTTCCGTTCAGCCTCGACGGCGCGTCCAAGAGCGGCTTCGAGCGCTACCAGCAGGGAACGGTGTTCATCGAACCCGAGCTGATCAAGCGCATCGAGGTCGAGAAGGGGCCTTATTCGGTGTTCACCGGCAACGGCGGCTTCGGCGGTACCGTGCACATGGAGACCAAGGACGCCCCGGACCTGCTCGAGAAGGGACGTGATCTGGGTGCCATGCTCAAGTATGGCTATCACAGCAACGATCAGCAGAAGCTCTATAGCGGCGCGGTCTACGGCCGCAGCGAGGATGCCCGCTTCGACGGCCTGGCCTACCTGACCACACGCGATGGCCGCGACATGAAGCTGGCCGGGAACATCCAGCTCGAACCCGAGTACGAGTACCCGCAGCGCTATCCGTTCACCGACAAGAAACTCGATGGCGCCTTGCTCAAGGGCAACTTCCGACCGAACGACGAGCACAGCTTCGGCCTGACGTTCATGCGTTCGCGCAGTGACGAGTTCGTCCCCTTCAGCGCGGCCAGCTTCCTGTTGCCGAGCCAGTACAGCATCGACCGCTACGGCAGCCTGGAGGCGGCCATGCGCCGGCTGATGGCCGATCGCGAGGTGACCGACACCACCTGGGCCGGCCGCTATCGCTACCAGCCGCTGGACAACCCCTGGATCGACCTCGAACTGAAGGCTTCGTGGTCCGAAACCGAGCAGATCGACGAGCGTGGCGAGGATGCCAGCTACTCGCTGGCCACCGGTGGCAAGTGGATGCGCACGGACTATCAGGACCGGGTCGTCGAGCTGCGCAACACCAGCCGCTTCGACACCGGCGTACTCGGCCACGAGCTGACCGCAGGGGTGGCCTGGCACGGCCACAAGCGGGACGTGCTGATGTACCTGCCGGGGTCCACCTACAACCGTCCGCAGTACAACTATGGCTGGTTCCAGCCTTACTTCATGCCGCGCGGCTCGCAGACGTCACGCAGCGCCTACCTGCAGGACGCGATCACCCTGGGCGACCTCACCATCACTCCGTCATTGCGCTTCGACACGGTGCGCAACCAGGGCAAGGAAAACCAGGCATCGAACTACAACAACCCCGAGCGCGGGCATGACTATCGGGCGCAGACCTACACGGGCTGGTCGCCGCGCCTGTCGCTGTTCTGGCGGGTCACCGACGAGTTCGCCCTGTTCGCCGACTACGCCCGGACCTGGCGCGCGCCGGTGATCGACGAGCAGTACGAGCTGCAGAACAGTACGACCATCGGCGGAACCAGTCGCGGCCTGGACGCCGAGCGTATCCGCGCCTTGCGTGCAGGCAGCGTGGTCAGCCTCGGCAACCTGCTGCGCGAGGGCGACAGCCTGCAGGTCCGCACGACGGTGTTCCACCACCGGATCGAGGACGAGATCTTCAAGCTGCGCAGCATCGCCTGCGAGCGCCAGGCTGCGGAGGGGGGCTCCATTTCCGCGAAGTGCGGCGAATACCTGCCGTTGTCCAACTACCGCAACCTGCCAGGCGTGACGCTCAAGGGGTTCGAGGTGGAGACCTACTACGACAGCGACCGCCTGTTCGGCAGCCTCACCTATGCCTGGGTCAGCGGCAAGCACGACGGCGCCTACAGCAACCCCTGGGGGCCGGACGTCTGGGCCCGTGATGTGCCGCCGGCGAAGTGGGTCGCGACGCTGGGCCTGAAGGTGCCCGAGGCGGACCTGCTGATGGGCTGGCAGGGCGAGTTCGTGCGCAAGACCGACCGCTTGCCCAGCGACTTCTACGATGTCTCCGGCGAGAGCGTGTGGGATCAGCACGACAACGACAGCTACGACACCCACCGGCTGTTTGCGGAGTGGGCGCCGACGATGAAGGGGCTCAAGGGCACGCGGGTCAACCTGACCGTGGACAACCTGTTCAACCGCTTCTATCGACCGGCGCTGAGTGGCGACGGTGCCTACAGCCAGGGGCGCAATGCCAAGATCAGCGTGACGCGCTTCTTCTGACGATCAGGACTTCTTCAGCAGATCCGCCAGGCCGGCCAGGCCCTTGTGCGTGACCTTGCTGCCAGAGCCGGCGCTGGCCGCTTCCTCTTTCTGGTAGTGCAGGTCGACCTGGCGCTGGTGCTCGTTGTCGTGGCAGTACAGGCACAGCAGTTCCCAGTTGGAGCCGTCTTCCGGGTTGTTGTCGTGATTGTGGTCGCGGTGGTGCACGGTCAGCTCGCTCAGGCGCTTGCCGCTGAACTCGCGACCGCAGCGGCCACAGAAGTGCGGGTACATGCGCAGCGCCTTTTCCCGGTAGCTGGTTTCGCGGCGCTGCTGGGCCTCGGCGAGAATCTTGTCGAGCTTGCTGGTGGTCATGAGTCGTTTCACTGGAACGTTCGTGGGTGGGTGTTGCCAGAATAGAACGAAAGCGCATCGCGCAGGAGGTCTTCGATGAAGCATGTCACGCCCTGGCTGGCCACTCTGCTGTTGCTCGCGGGGCAGGCCCTGGCCGAGGGGCAATCCGCACCGCTGCTGCGCATGCCGGAAACGTCGACGCAGCCCACCACCAGCCAGCCTTATGCCCGGCCGGCACAGACGCCTGCCGGGCGCTCGGGGTTGGCGCCGCTGTTGCCGGCGCCGCGCTCCGCACCGGCGAAGGACCTGCCGCTGGAGTCGCTGCAGCAGCAGTTGCGGCGCAATCAGCAGGGTGGCAACGAGCGCCGCAGCCCAGGCGCGAGCGAGACGCGGAAGACCGACTAGGGCTGGTTGACCAGGCGCCCGTCGGCCATGCGCAGGCGCCTGGACATGCCCACGGCGATGGCGCGGATCACCTGGGCGGCCGTCCTCGGGCTTTCCTGCAGCATCTTGTCCAGCGCGTCCTTGCCCAGCGACAGCAGCACGCAGTCGCAGGTGGCCACGCAACTGGCCGAGCGGCGTTCACCGTCGAGCACGGCCATCTCGCCGAAGGCGCGGCCACGGCGCAGGCGGGTCACCTCGACCTCGTCGCCGCTGGCATTGCTCTTGCGGATCGAGACACTGCCCTGGACCAGGATGCACATGAAAGTGCCGGCGTCGCCTTCGCTGAAGATCTCCGTCCCCTCGTTGATGCGATTGAGGTTGAAGTAGCCGGCGGCGGTCTGCACGTCGCTGCGATCCAGGGTGTCGAACAGGCCGCAGTCGAGCAGCATGTCGCGGATCGCGTCGATCAGGTGGGAGGTATCGGACATTGGGGCGTCACGCTGAAAGAACGAGCTGGCGACCTTAGCGTCTGCGCTCGGCGTTGCCAATCCCGTCTTCCTGCCGATGTGACGGGCAGCAGGCAAACCCGGCAGGGCGGCGTCGCGTTCACCGGCGCCGCCCGCTGACACCCTAGAAACTGAAGCGGCGCATCACCCCCTGCAAGCGCTCGGACATGCCCTGCAAGGCACGAATGGCCTGGACGATGCCGCCTTGCGCGGCGGAGTTCTCCTCGACGATCTGCGCGACCTGTTCGACGTTCTGTGCCACCTGTTCGCTGGCGGCGCGTTGCTGCTGCAGGGCTGTGGCGATGAGCCCCACCGACTGCAGCGACTCGTCCAGTGCCACGCGGATCTCGCCCATGGTGGTGGCGCTGTTCTCCACCAGTTGCAGGCCGGTGTCCACCCGCGAGCAGGTCGCGGACATGCTGTCGCGGGCCTGGCAGACGCCATTGTGGATGGCCTCGACCAGGGCGACGATCTCGGTGGTGGACTGTGCGGTGCGCGCGGCCAGGCTGCGCACCTCGTCGGCCACCACGGCGAAGCCACGGCCCTGTTCACCGGCGCGGGCGGCCTCGATGGCGGCGTTGAGGGCGAGCAGGTTGGTCTGTTCGGCGATGCCACGGATCACGTCGACGATGGCGCCGATGTTGCCGGACTGTGCGGCGAGTTGCTCGACATCGCCGGAGCACTGCGTCACCAGCGAGGCGATGCGGCGAATTTCCTCGATGGCCTGGGTGGTCACCTGCAGGCCGCTGTCGGTCAGCTCGCCGGCCTGGCGGGCGCGGTCGTGGGTGTGCTGGGCGCTCTCCGCGATGTGGTTGATGCTCACCGCCAGTTGCTCGACCGTGGCGGCCATCGCCGCTGCGGTGTCGCTCTGGATATTGGCGCTGTTGAGCACCTGCTCGGAGGAGGCGGCCAGCTGCAGGGTGGCGCACTCGATTTCCTCGGAGGCTTCGCCGATGTTGCCGATCACGTCGTGCAGGCCGTGGCGCATCGCCTGCACCGATTTCATCACGCCGCTGCTGCCACCGCCGTCCTGCTGCGCGCCGTCGAGGCGGCCGGAGGCGATGCGGGCGCTGATCGCCTCCAGCTCACCGGGTTCGGCACCCAGCTGGCGGCCGAGCAGGCGGCTGAAGTAGAGCACGTGCACGCTGCCCAGCAGCAGCGCGACCACCAGCAGCAACAGGCTCAGGCGCAGGCTCCTGGCGTAGGCCGCTTCACCCAGCAGGTACTGGCGCTTGGCCTCGCCGAGCTGGACTTCGATCAGCTCGGAAAACTTGGCCGACAGCGGGTCGATCAACGGGTACAGATCGTTGCTGGCGAAGCGCTCAATCTCGCCCCGGTCACCCCGGATGAGCTGGCTCTGCAACTGCTCAAGGGGCTGCTGTGCCTTGCTCATCAGGGGGGTGATCTCGTCGATCAGGCGCCGCTCGTCGGCGATCAGCTGGGTGGCCAGGTAGGCTTTCCAGATCTCGGCGATACGCTGCTGGGCCTGCTCGATCATCTGCTGCGCGGCGTTGCCGCTGAGGGTGCCGCTGCGCGCCTTCTGCGTGGCGTCGACGATGTTCACCGCGTAGAGGTCGGCAATCTGCTTGAGGTCGCGCAGCGGTACCACGCGGTCCAGGTAGACGGTCTGCAGGCCGCCGACGGTGGTCTTGAGGCCATGCAGGCCGAGCAGGCCGACGGCCAACAGCGCGGTGAGCAGAACGCCGGCGAGCAGCAACAGGTGAGTGCGTATCTTCCAACTCTTCATGGCAGGGTCTTCCTTGGCAGCAGGAAAGGGTGGCTGATGGCCATCGCCAAGCGCCGTGCGTTCAGCCTAGATCAGATTTCGCCGCCAGCGCGGTGAGTTGGTCGAACGGTCAGGTTTGTTACCGTTCGTCGCTGAAAAGTGGCAGCAGGCCAGGTGTGGCGGGGCTTTGACGCCAGAGAGAGCGCCGCGCCAGCACCCGCTTCAGGGTGCTGGCCGAGCCTTGGCCGTTGCTGCGCGCGGCTAGCGCCTGGCGAGCAGCTGCTGGAGTGCGGGTTGCAGCTGTGGGTAGCGGAAACGGTAGCCGCTCTGCAGCAGGCGGGCCGGCACCACGCGCTGGCCGGTGAGCAGGACTTCGTCGGCCATCTCGCCCAGCAGCAGGCGTACCAGCGCGGCCGGCACCTTCAGCCGCAGGCGCGCCCAGGGCACCTGGCGCTGCAGCGCCTGGCAGAAGTCCCGGTGGCTGACCGGTTCGGGGGCGGTGAGGTTGACCGGGCCGCTGAGCGGCGTGTGCATCAGGTAGCTGCAGATATCCAGAACATCGTCCAGGTGTATCCAGGGCATCCATTGCCGGCCGTCGCCCAACTGGCTGGCCACACCCAGTTCGAAGGGGCGCTTGAACTCGGCCAGTGGCCCGCCATCGCGACCGAGGACGATGCCGATACGCAGCAGGCACACGCGCAGGCCAAGCGCCTGCATCTGCAGGGCCCTGGCCTCCCATTGAGCGCACAGCCGATGGGAGAAACCGTCGTGCGCCTCGCTGTCTTCATCGAGCGGCTCGTCCTGCCAGTGCCCGTAGTAGCCGACGGCGGAGCCGCTGAGCAGCACCTCGGGCTTGTGCTCCAGGCGCTGCACCAGTTGCAGCAGTGCGTCGGTGGTGTCGAGCCGGCTGCTCAGGAAGCGTTGCTTGCGCGCAGGGTTCCAGCGTTGCCCGGCCAATGGCTCGCCAGCCAGGTTGATCAGGCAGTCGATGCGCTCATCGCTGGCGATCTGCGCCAGGTCGGTCAGCGCACTGATGCGCCCGCGCACCTGGCCGAGACTGGCCAGGTCGCGGGTCAGGATCAGTACCTCATGGCCGGCCTGGCTCAGCGCGGTGGCCAGCGGGCTGCCGATGAAACCACTGCCGCCGGTGATCAGCACACGCAGGCGACGCCCGCTGTCATGGCGCAGTGTCAGCGCCGGCGGACGTGGCCGGGTGGCGGGCTTCAGGGCCAGCAACGGGATGCCCATGGCCAGCGCGGCCGCGCCGTTGAGGTAGGCGTGCAGGGTGAAGCCGAAGGCGATGGAGAAGGCACTGTCGAGCAGGCTCCACAGCAGCAGGGCGGCGATCAGCACGGGTTTGATCAGGCCCAGGCCGTGGCGGCGGTAGATCACCAGCAGTGCGCAGAACAGCAGGCCCCAGCTGGCCACGGTGGGCCCGAACAGGCCGACCAGGGTGCGCAGCGGCACCTGCTGCTCGGGGCTCGGCAGGGGCAGGCCACGGGCGGCGTACAGGTAGTCGAAGTAGCCCTGGGTCAGCGGCAGGTGGGCGGCAAAGGCCAGCACGATGCCCAGCAGCACGTGCCCCGCGCCCATCAGCAACAGCCAGCGATACAGCAGGCCCTGCATCAGCGGATATCCAGTACGCGCAAGAGGAAGGCGTACTCCAGCGCCACGTCGCGGATCCCCTGATAGCGACCGCTCATGCCGCCGTGGCCGGCGTCCAGGTCGGTCTTGAGCAGCAGCAGGTTGTCGTCGGTCTTGCGCTCGCGCAGCCTGGCCACCCATTTGGCGGCTTCCCAGTACTGCACGCGGCTGTCGTTGTAGCCGGCGACGGCGAGGATGGCCGGGTAGGCCTGGGCGCGGACGTTCTCGTAGGGGGCATAGCCCTGCAGCCGGGCGAAGACCTCGGGCTGGTTGGGGTCACCCCATTCGTCGTACTCGGTGACGGTCAGCGGCAGGTCCGGGTTGAGCATGGTGTTGAGCACGTCGACGAAGGGCACCTCGGCGATGGCGGCGGCGAACAGCTCTGGGCGCTGGTTGAGCACCGCGCCGATCAGCAGGCCACCGGCGCTGCCGCCGCTGATCGCCAGGCGTGCGGGGCTGGTCAGGCCTTCGGCGATCAGGCGTTCGGCGCAAGCGATGAAGTCGTCGAAGGTGTTCTGCTTGTGCTCGAGCTTGCCGGCACGGTACCAGGCTTCGCCCATCTCGCCGCCGCCGCGCACGTGGGCGATGGCGAAGATGAAGCCGCGCTCCAGCAGGCTCAGGCGGGCGTGGGAGAACCAGGGGTCGAGGCTCGCGCCATAGGCGCCGTAGCCATAGAGATAGAGCGGTGCCGGCTGGCCGGCGGCGAAGACCTCGCGGCGCGCCACCAGGCTGATCGGCACCAATGTACCGTCACCCGCGGTGGCCCAGAGGCGGCGGCTCTCGTAGGCGTCGGCGTCGAACGGACCTTCCACCGGCGTTTGCTTGAGCACCTGCTGCTCGCCGCTGGCCAGTTCCAGCTGGCGTACCTGGGCAGGGCGGCCGAGGGCCTCGTAGCGCAGGCGGATCACCGTGCTGTGGAACTCCAGGCCGTCCTGCACGTAGAGGCTGTAGGCGGCATCCGGCAGGGCGACGCGGTAGCTGGCCGCTCCCTGCGGCTGCACGTCGAGCACGGGCAGGCCGCCTTCGCGCAAGGCGAGGACGATGGCGCTCTGATTCAGGGTCGCGCCTTCGAGCATCACCTGCGCATCGTGCGCGCGAATCTGCTGCCAGTGCGGGCGTTGCGGCTGGTCTTCGCCAGCGCGGTACAGGGCGAAGTTGATGCCGCTCTGGTTACTGCGGATCAGCCAGCACCACTGGCCGTCGAGCATGCCGTGGTCGGCGTCGTACTCGTGGCCTTCCTCGCGCGGCGCCAGGCAGGCGAATGCTGCTTGCGGCGTGTCGGCGTCCAGCACCCAGACTTCGCTGGTGGTCTTGCTGCCCAGTTGCAGGATCAGCTGACGTTCGGAGCTGGAACGGTAGCAGTGCAGGAAGAAGCGGCCGTCGGCTTCCTCGAACACCGCTTCGGCGGCTTCATCGCCGAGGCGGTGGCGGTGCAGTTTGTACGGGCGGTGGGTGTCGTCCAGTTCGGTGAAGAACAGGGTCTGGCTGTCGTTCGCCCAGGTCATGCTGCCGTCGCAGTCGTCGAAGGGCAGCTCGCGTATCGCGCCGCTGTCGAGTTCCTTCACGAACAGGCGGTAGATTTCGTCACCGCTGGTATCCAGGCTGTAGGCCAGGCGCCGCTGGTCGGGGCTGATGCTGAACGCGCCCACCGAGAGAAAACCGCCGGCGGCCAGTTCGTTGGGGTCCAGCAGCAGTGTCTCGCTGGCCGCGTCGACCTCGAGCGAAGCGCCCGCCGGGCGGGCGCAGCGGTAGTGGCGCGGGTACTCGTCGCCTGCCGTGGTGCGCTGGTAATAGAGATAGTCCCCCCAGGGCGTGGGCAGCGACAGGTCGGTTTCGCGGATGCGCCCCTTGATCTCCTCGAACAGCTGCTCGCGCAGGGCATGCTGCGGGGCCAGGGTGCTTTCCAGGTAGGCGTTTTCCGCTTGCAGGTAGGCCAGCACCTCCTCGCTGTCGCGGTTTTCCAGCCAGCGGTAGGGATCTGTGCCGGCTTCCTGGCGGGCACGAGGGGCAGTGGACATGCTGAAACTCCAGAACTGGGTGCCCGACAGGGGCGCCGGGGCGAGCAAAAGCCGTTATCATAAGCGCCCCTTTGCCACACCTGCCACGCCGGCGACTGCTTATGATGAACGAAAACGACTACCTCATGGCCTGGGCCGCATACGGTGTTGCCGCCCTGGGCTGCCTGCTGGTGTGGATGCGCATGACCACCTGGATGTGGCGCTATGCGCGTGAGCCGCTGCGGGTGCTGGTGGCCGTGCTGCTGTTCAGTCCGACCATCGTCGACCCGGCGCGTGAGCTGTTCGCCCCGGCGATTGCCGTCACCGCCATGGACCTGCTGCTCAAGGTTGGCAACAACGCCTGGCGTGCGGTGGCCGACCTGTCGCTGTATGGCCTGATCGCCTTCGCCCTGTACCTGCTCTTCGTCGCCATCCGCTGGCCCATCGAACGCTGGTGGCAAGGTCGCCGCGAAGAGCAGGTGAGCGAGGTCGACAACGATTCGCGTACGCTGCGCGAGCGGATGGAAGAGGACGACGACCTGCCGCTGCGTGACTACGGCCACGACCGTTCCGGTCGTCTGGAACCGCGTATCTGATCTGCCGCCTTGCGCCTGCCGCTGCAGGCGCAAGGCCGGCTGGCCCAGTGCAAGGGAGGCTCGATGGATTGCGTGTTCTGCGCCATTGCCGAGCGACGGCTGCCGGCTCACCGCCTGTACGAAGACGATGATTTCATCGTGCTGCTGGATATCTTCCCCATGCGGCCGGCCCATGTGTTGATCGTCAGTCGCCGGCATGCGCCTTTTCTGCGCGATCTGCCGCCTGCGCTCGCTGAGCGCCTGCTGCCCCTGGCCGAGCGGGTGGCTGCGGCGCTGCGTCAGGCAGGCTACGGTGGCCAGGGCATCAACCTGTTGATCAACGATGGCCCGGACGCCAATCAGCACGTCCCCCATCTTCATCTGCACCTGATTCCACGCCGGCCGGGTGACCTGCCGGCATTGCTCTGGCGGCTGCTGACGCGTTTTCTGCCGCTGGGGCGCAAGCGCATCGAAGCGCGCCTGCAGGATGAAGCCGATCGCCTGCGCCTGATCCTCGCCAAGGAGAATTGATTCGATGTGCGAATTGCTCGGCATGAGCGCCAACGTTCCGACCGATATCGTGTTCAGCTTCACCGGCCTCATGCAGCGCGGTGGCCGTACCGGGCCGCATCGCGATGGCTGGGGCATCGGCTTCTACGAGGGCCGGGGCCTGCGCATCTTCCAGGACCCGCAGGCGAGCAGCGAGTCGGAGGTGGCGCAGCTGGTGCAGCGCTATCCGATCAAGAGCGAGGTGGTGATCGGCCACATTCGCCAGGCCAACGTCGGCAAGGTGTGCCTGGTCAACACCCATCCGTTCAGCCGCGAGCTGTGGGGGCGCAACTGGTGCTTCGCGCACAATGGCCAGCTGGCGGGGCTCACCGGCTCCAGCAGCTTCTATCGCCCGGTCGGCGATACCGACAGCGAAGCGGCCTTCTGCGATCTGCTCAATCGTGTGTGCCGGGCCTTTCCCGAGCCGGTGTCGGTCGAGGTGCTGCTGCCCGTGCTGGTCGCGGCCTGTTCCAGCTATCGTCAGCTCGGCGTGTTCAACTGCCTGCTCAGCGATGGCGACTGGCTGTTCAGCTTCTGTTCGAGCAAGCTGGCGCACATCACCCGGCGTGCGCCCTTCGGCCCTGCGCAGCTCAAGGATGCCGACCTGAAGGTGGATTTCCAGGCGGAAACCACGCCTGACGACGTGGTCACGGTGATCGCCACCGAACCGCTGACCGACAATGAGCAATGGTCACGCTACGAGCCGGGCGAGTGGCGGTTGTGGCGTCGTGGCGAGTGCGTCGCCAGCGGCAAGGCCTGAGAGAGGGGGACGAGGCATGTTGAGAAGCTATCTGCGGCTGACGCTGTTCGCCTTCGGTCTGCTGCTGGGCGTGCAGGTACCGGGGTTCGTCGACGATTACGCCAAGCGCGTCGAGGCGCATCGCCTGGAGTCGCAACAGAGTCTCAAGGGCTTTCAGGACACCGCCAGCAAGTTCTTCAAGGGCGACATGGACGCGCTGGTGGCGCACTACCGCGTGAGTGACGACCCGGTGATGCGCAGCGATGCGCAGAGCGTCGCCCACCTGGTAGAGCGCGCGGCCCTACTCGAGCGCGAATGGCAGGCCATGCAGGGGGCCTGGTACCAACAGGCCTGGCACCTGGCCACGGGGGCCGACCGCGGGCTTTTCGAGGAGACGCTGCAGGCGTACCGCTACCAGGTGCTGTTCACCCCGGAGGCGATTCTCTGGGGCCTGGTCTGCGCCTTGCTGCTGGCCTGGCTGGTCGAGTTGCTGATCCTCACGCTCGGCTGGATGTCCGGCGCTGGACGAACCCGGCAGACGCAGCAGCGACACTGGCGCTGAGCGGGACGGAGACGGGCGCAGGGCGGCTGTCCCTGGCTGGCATCGCGCAGAAATTTGCACTGGTTCGCCTGCGCGGCGGGTGGCGCGTGTTAATGTAATACGGCGTTACATTTAATCGCCTCAGTGTATCTCTGGAGTTTCCATGCCGATCAAGGATTCGATCCTGGCAGCCGCGCTGGCTGCCGTCCTGCCTTTCCTGTCCGTTGCCCATGCCGATTCCACGGCTGAGCCGGAGCCTGCCGCTGCGGTTGCCGAAGTCGATGAAGACGGGCAATGGAGCAGTCCCGAAGCGTTCGTCGCCAGCCTGGAGTTCAAGACCGGTCGCGTGGTGCTGGGCGATGACCTGGCGACACTGAACCTGCCCGATTCGCTGGTGTTTCTCGACAGTGACAATGCCCAGCGCCTGCTGGTGGACGGCTGGGGCAATCCGCCGGACGACGTGCCGCCACTGGGGATGATCCTGCCGGCTGGTATCTCGCCGCTGGCCGATGAGTCCTGGGGTGTGACGGTCGAGTACGAGGACAGTGGCTACGTCTCCGACGAGGACGCTGCCGATATCGACTACGGCGACATGCTCGAAGACATGCAATCCGACATGCGCGAATCCAACGCCTGGCGCGAGGAAAACGGCTACGAGACGGTGCAGCTGGTCGGCTGGGCCGCCGAGCCGCGCTACGACGCCGAAGGCAAGAAGCTGCACTGGGCCAAGGAGCTGAAGTTCGGCGACAGCGACATCAACACCCTCAACTACAACATCCGTGTGCTGGGTCGCAAGGGCGTGCTGGTGCTGAACTTCGTCGCCAACATGGACCAGCTGGCGGAGATCGAAGCCAACGTACCGGCGGTGCTGGCGGCTACCGAGTTCAATCCGGGCCAGCGTTACGCCGAGTTCAACCCGGACCTGGATACCGTTGCGGCCTACGGCCTGGGTGCGCTGGTGGCGGGCAAGGTGGCGGCCAAGACCGGCCTGCTGGCCATGTTGCTGGTGCTGCTGAAGAAGTTCTGGTTCATCCCGGTGGTGCTGTTCGGCTGGCTGGGCAAGCGCCTGGGCCTGCGCAAGAAAGACCCTGCGCCGAGCGTGGAGGAGAGCGCCCCGGCCGCGCCTGCGGCTGCCGAGCGCAAGCCGGAGGAACCACCGCAGACACCAGCGCAGACGGTGATGGACCTGAACAAGCCGGACGATGCCGACAAGCGCTGATTCCGACGCCGGGCCCGGAGGTACTCCGGGCAAGGAAAAACGCCGCGACACCTGTGAAGGGGTCGCGGCGTTTTCGTTGCAGCCGGGCTATTTGGACAGGTACTTCATGCCGTCTTCCAGGCCCTGCAGGGTCAGCGGGTACATGCGTTCTTCGATCAGCTCGCGTACCAGGCCGGTGGAGGCGGTGTAGTTCCAGGTGTCCTTGGGGTAGGGGTTGATCCAGATGATCTTCTTGAACTTCTCGGTGAAGCGCTTCATCCAGACGTAGCCGGCTTCCTCGTTCCAGTGCTCGACGCTGCCGCCTGCCTGGGTGATCTCGTAGGGCGCCATGGCCGCATCGCCGACGAACACCACCTTGTAGTCGGCACCGTACTTGTGCAGCAGGTCCAGGGTCGAGGTGCGTTCGCTGGTGCGGCGCATGTTGTTCTTCCACACGCTCTCGTAGATGAAGTTGTGGAAGTAGAAATACTCCAGGTGCTTGAACTCGGTCTTGCACGCCGAGAACAGCTCCTCGCAGACCTTGACGTGGGCGTCCATCGAGCCGCCGATATCCAGCAGCAGGAGGAGCTTCACCGTGTTGCGGCGCTCCGGGCGCATCTGGATGTTGAGCAGGCCGCCGTCCTTCGCGGTGTGGTCGATGGTGCCGTCCAGGTCCAGCTCTTCGGCCGCACCCTGGCGGGCGAACTTGCGCAGGCGGCGCAGCGCCACCTTGATGTTGCGCGTACCCAGTTCGACCTGGTCATCGAGGTTCTTGTACTCGCGCTGGTCCCACACCTTGGCGGCCTTGCCCTGGCGCTTGCCGGCATCGCCGACGCGGATGCCTTCCGGGTTGTAGCCACCGGAGCCGAACGGGCTGGTGCCGCCGGTACCGATCCACTTGTTGCCGCCGGCGTGCTTTTCCTTCTGCTCTTCGAGGCGCTTCTTGAACTCCTCGATGAGCTTGTCGAGGCCGCCGAGGCTCTGGATCTGCGCTTTTTCCTCGTCGCTCAGCAGGCGTTCGAATTCCTTGCGCAGCCACTCTTCGGGGATCATCGCCTCGATGTGTTCGTTGAGGTTTTCCAGGCCCTTGAAGTAGGCCCCGAAGGCGCGGTCGAACTTGTCGAAGTGACGCTCGTCCTTCACCAGGATCGCCCGCGCCAGGTAATAGAACTCGTCCATGTCGGCGAACACGACGTTGTGCTTGAGCGCGTTGATCAGGTCGAGCAACTCCCGCACCGACACCGGCACCTTGGCCGCGCGCATTTCGTTGAATAGGTTGAGCAGCATTGTCTGTGCCCTCGGGATAATCCGTAGGGTGGGTTAGTCGCGTAGCGGCGTAACCCACCGTTGATGCCGTCGGCATCATGCTTGCCAGCCTGACGGCTGGGCGGTGGGTTACGCTTCGCTAACCCACCCTACAAAGGCGCTGGCCGACGCGCAGCCGCCCGATTCTCAGCGAGAAGCGCGGCGCGTCATGAAGGCCAGGCGCTCGAGCAGCTGCACGTCCTGCTCGTTCTTCACCAGGGCGCCGGCCAGTGGCGGGATGGCCTTGGTCGGATCGCGCTCGCGCAGTACGGCTTCGCCGATGTTGTCGGCCATCAGCAGTTTCAGCCAGTCCACCAGCTCGCTGGTCGAGGGCTTCTTCTTCAGGCCCGGAACCTTGCGCACGTCGAAGAACACGTCCAACGCTTCGGCCACCAGCTCGCCGCTGATGTTGGGGTAGTGCACGTCGACGATCTTCTTCAGCGTGTCGCGATCGGGGAAGGCGATGTAGTGGAAGAAGCAGCGACGCAGGAAGGCGTCCGGCAGCTCCTTCTCGTTGTTCGAGGTGATGATGATGATCGGGCGCTGCTTGGCCTTGATCGTCTCGTCGGTCTCGTAAACGTAGAACTCCATCTTGTCGAGTTCCTGCAACAGGTCGTTGGGGAACTCGATGTCGGCCTTGTCGATCTCGTCGATCAGCAGGATCACGCGCTCGTCGGACTCGAACGCCTCCCACAGCTTGCCTTTCTTGATGTAGTTGCGAACGTCGTGGACCTTGTCGGAGTCGAGCTGCGAGTCACGCAGGCGGCTGACCGCGTCGTACTCGTAGAGGCCCTGATGCGCCTTGGTGGTCGACTTGATGTGCCAGGTGATGAGGCGGGCGCCGAAGGCTTCGGCCAGTTGCTCGGCGAGCATGGTCTTGCCGGTGCCCGGCTCACCCTTGACCAGCAACGGGCGCTGCAAGGTGATGGCGGCGTTGACCGCCAGCTTGAGGTCGTCGGTGGCGACGTAGGACTGGGTACCTTCGAACTTCATCGGAAAATCCTCGGAGCGATAGCGCGGGGCGGCCCGCAGCAGAAATTCAGAGCGCGACTATAACGCGCAGCCTTGGTGGCTGTGAACGCAGACGCAGTATTCAGTCACTGAATGGCGGGTCACCCGGCTTTCGGTCTGCCTGCTGGACGGCCAGCGGGCGGCGGCATAGGCTTGGGGTTTTTCCTGCCCGCAAGGACTTCCATCATGAGTCGTATCTTCGCAGACAACGCCCAGGCCATTGGCAATACGCCGCTGGTGATGATCAACCGTCTGGGCCCGAAAGGCGTGACCATCCTGGCCAAGATCGAAGGACGTAACCCGGCGTACTCGGTCAAGTGCCGCATCGGCGCCAACATGATCTGGGATGCCGAGGAACGCGGCGTGCTCAAGCCGGGCATGACCATCGTCGAGCCGACTTCCGGAAATACCGGTATCGGCCTGGCCTTCGTCGCGGCGGCGCGCGGCTACAAGCTGGTGCTGACCATGCCCGCCTCGATGAGCCTGGAACGACGCAAGGTGCTCAAGGCGCTTGGCGCCGAGTTGGTGCTGACCGAACCGGCCAAGGGCATGAAGGGCGCGATCGAGAAGGCCAACGAGCTGGTCGCCGCCAACCCCGACTACTACCTGCCGCAGCAGTTCGAGAACCCGGCCAACCCGGCCATCCATGAAAAGACCACCGGCCCGGAAATCTGGCGGGACACCGACGGTGCCATCGACGTGCTGGTGGCCGGTGTCGGTACGGGTGGCACCATCACCGGGGTATCGCGCTACATCAAGCAGACCCAGGGCAAGCCGATCCTCTCGGTGGCGGTGGAACCGGTGGGCTCGCCGGTCATCAGCCAGACCCTGGCCGGTGACGAGGTCAAGCCGGCTCCGCACAAGATCCAGGGCATCGGTGCCGGGTTCGTGCCGAAGAACCTCGATCTGGCCATGGTCGATCAGGTCGAGCAGGTCGCCGATGACGATGCCAAGGCCATGGCCCTGCGCCTGATGCGCGAAGAAGGCATTCTCTGCGGCATCTCCTGCGGTGCGGCGATGGTGGCTGCCGTGCGCCTGGCGCAGAAGCCGGACATGCAGGGCAAGACCATCGTGGTGATCCTGCCGGACTCCGGTGAACGCTACCTGACCTCGATGCTGTTCGACGGCCTGTTCACCGAGCAGGAACTGCAGCAGTAACGCGTCATGCGAGGGCCGTTGCCGTGGCTGCGCATGGATGATTGGCGCAGCCTGCGCTGATGGCCACGGTGTTTCATGCGGCTGAATCCGCTCGCTCAGGCTGTGCGCTCAGGCGCTTCCACGCCTGTGCGCTGAGCTGCCGGGTGCTGGACCGATGAGGCGCGAGCCACGCTAGGCCCTGGCAGTAGTTGGCCGTACCACCAGCCACAGGGCCAGTGCGATCAGCAGGCAGCCCGGCAGGTAGTCCCAGCTCAGTGGCTCGTCCAGCAGCAGTGCCCCCCAGAGCACGCCGAACGGTGGGATCAGGAAGGTGGTGGTGCTGGCCTTGATCGGCCCGATATCGCTGAGCAGGCGGAAATACAGCACATAGGCGAAGGCGGTGCAGAGCAGGCCGAGACCGGCCAGGGACAGCCATACCTCGATGCCGCCCCAGCTCGCCGGTGCCTGCAGCGCGAGGCTGCCGGCGAACAGCGGCAGCAGGAACAGGCTGGCCCCGACCAGGCTGGCGAAGGCGGTCAGGCGATTGTCCAGGCCGCCTTGCTGGCCGATCCAGCGTCGCGTGAGGAAGCCGGCGAAGCCGTAGCAGGTCGTGGCCACCAGGCAGGCGCCCGCACCCAGCAGCAATTGCATGTCGAAGGCGACCGGGCCGGTGCGGGTCAGCACCGCCACGCCGAGCAGGCCGAGAAACACGCCGGCGGCCTTGCTCGGGGTGATGCCCTCGTGGAAGAACAGCGCGCCGATCAGTACGCCCATCAGGGGTGTCGTGGCATTGAAGATCGCCGAGTAGCCAGCCGGCAGGATCAGCGCCGCCAGGCAGTACATGGCCGATGGCAAGCCGGCGTTGATCATTCCCAGCACCAGGCAGATGCGGAATTTGCCACGAAAGTCCCAGTCGGTGCGCAGCAGCAACAGCAGGGCCAGCAGTCCCAGGGTGCCGAAGCTGGCACGGAAGAAGGCGGTCGGCATGCTGCCCAGCACGGGGGCGGCGACCCGCATGAAGAGGAAGCTGGCGCCCCAGATGGCGGCGAGCAGCAGCAGGCGAAGCAGGTCGGCGGTGCGCACGATGGACTATCCGGCAGGGGTGGGGGCGAGAGTGTTGCCGCTGGACGGCGTTCTGGCAATCCGCATCGCGCTTTCGAAGTGCGCCGTAGCTGGCCGGATGCAAGCGGCAAACGCCTTGCCGGCATGGCGACTTGCATCCGGGCCGGGTTTGTCGGCTAAGCTCGGCTCATTCACCGCATTGACAGGGCATGCGCATGGGGCAGCAATGGCCGGCCGACGGGATCGCCCGCCTGATCCTCGATGGCTTCGACGATTATCGCGAGCAGTTCCGCCAGATCACCGATGGCGCGCGTGCCCGCTTCGAGCAGGCGCTGTGGCAGGAGGCGCAACAGGCCTCGGCCGCGCGCATCAACCTCTACGAGGACAAGGTGGCGCAGACCCGCGAGCGTCTGCAGCAGGGCTTCGATGCCGCGCTGCTGGAGGCCAGCCAGTGGCCGCTGGTGAAGAGCGCCTATATCGCGCTGATCGACCTGCGCCTCGACGACGAGCTGGCGGAAACCTGGTTCAACTCGATCTTCTGCAGCCTGTTCAGCCATGACCTGATCAGCGATGGCTGCATGTTCATCCACACCACGCGGCCATCGCTGCGCAGCCGCTCGGGCGCCGCACAGACCCGCCGCTATCGGCCAGACGGGGCACTGGACGAGGCGCTGCGGGCGATCTTCGAGGACTACGCCTTCGATGCCGCCTACGAAGACCTGCCGCGTGACCTGCAGCGCCTGGAGGAGCAGCTGCGGGCGAGCCTGCCGGACTGGATCTGCAAGGACCCGGAGCTGTGCGTCGAGCTGTTTTCCTCGGTGCTGTATCGCAACAAGGGCGCCTACCTGGTCGGGCGCATCTACACCCGCGACGAACAATGGCCGCTGGCGATTCCCTTGCTGCATCGCGAAGGGCAGGGCATTCAGGTCGATGCGGCGATCACCGACGAGGCGGAGGTGTCGATCATCTTCTCCTTCACCCGCAGCTACTTCATGGTCGATGTCGCCATCCCGGCCGACTTCATCGGTTTCCTGCGGCGCATCCTGCCGGGCAAGCACATTGCCGAGCTGTACACCTCGATCGGCTTCTACAAGCACGGCAAGAGCGAGTTCTACCGCTCGCTCATCGGCCACCTGGCCAGCAGCGACGACCGCTTCGTGATGGCGCCTGGCGTGCGCGGCATGGTCATGAGCGTGTTCACCCTGCCGGGCTTCAACACGGTGTTCAAGATCATCAAGGACCGCTTCGCCCACGCCAAGACGGTGGATCGCAACACGGTGATCGAGAAGTATCGCCTGGTGAAGAGTGTCGACCGTGTCGGGCGCATGGCCGATACCCAGGAATTCGCCGATTTTCGTTTTCCCAGGGCCAAGTTCGAGCCGCAGTGCCTGGCCGAGTTGCTCGAGGTGGCACCCTCGACCGTGGTGCTGGAAGGTGACAGCGTGCTGGTGCGCCACTGCTGGACCGAGCGGCGCATGACACCGCTCAATCTCTATCTGGAGAGTGCCAGCGAGGCGCAGGTGCGCGAGGCGCTGGACGATTATGGGCTGGCCATCAAGCAACTGGCGGCGGCGAACATCTTCCCCGGCGACATGCTGCTGAAGAACTTCGGCGTGACCCGTCATGGCCGGGTGGTGTTCTACGACTACGACGAGATCTGCTTTCTCACCGAGGTGAACTTCCGCAGGATTCCACCGCCGCGCTTCCCCGAGGACGAGATGAGCGCCGAACCCTGGTACTCGGTGGCGCCCAACGATGTGTTCCCCGAGGAGTTTCCGCCCTTCCTGTTCGCCGATATCAAGCAGCGCCAGCTGTTCAGCAGGCTGCACGGCAACCTGTATGACGCCGACTACTGGAAGCAACTGCAGGACGCGATCCGTGCCGGCAAGGTGATCGATGTGTTCCCCTATCGGCGCAAAAGTCCGGTGATTTGATCGGCCCTGGTTGAAATCCGCCTTGCCAGGCCTAATCTCATAGGAGAGCGCGCCAGCGTGCTCTCCCATCTACTTGGCAGGAGGTCGTACCCATGCTCGCCAAGCTGCAAGAACAACTGCATACCTTGCTGCAGGCCCTTGGCCTCATCCCGCAACCTCAGCCGATTCGCATCAGCGAGGCCGAGCAGGAGCGCCTGCGTCGCGAGGCACGTCAGCGCCGCTGATTGCGGCGTCCGAGCGCATCAGGCGAGCCGGTGGGCGTCGAACCAGGCGTCGACCAGCTCGCGCATGCGTTCGCCGGAGAAACTCGTGAAATGCCCGCCATGCACGCTGCGCACCGGTAGGTCGCGCAGGCGCATCAGGCTGCGTGCGTAGTCTTCCAGGTTGGAATGGTAGGCATCCTCGATCAGCGGGCCGTCGTAGAGGATGTCGCCGGAAAACAGCGTCTGCGTCCTCGCTTCCCACAGGCTGATGCCGCCCGGCGAATGACCGGGCGTATGCAGCACCTGCAACACCCTGTCGCCCAGATCCACAACGTCGCCATCCTCGATCAGACGAGTAGCCGGCGCGGCGCGCACGCGGTATTCGGCGTAGCACAGCGGGCAATCCGGATGCGCCTCGAACATGTCGTCGCCGACGAAGTCGGTGGCCAGCGTGTTGGCGCCGTCCGGTGCGGCGAGGATGTCCGCCTCGGCCGGATGCACCAGGCGCTCGCTGAACTCGTGATGTCCGGCGATATGGTCGAAGTGGCAGTGACTGGCCACCGCCAGCAGCGGCTTCTCGGTCAGCCAGGGCAGCTGCTCGCGCAGGCTGACTAGGCCGGAGCCGGAGTCGATCAGCACATCATGCTCGCGCCCCTGCACGTGCCACATGTTGCAGCGGTAGAAGGGGCGTACGTAGGGCTCGTGGATCAGGCAGATGCCGTCGTGGCGGTGTTCCACCTCGAACCAGCGGTCGCGACTGACGATTTTCATGGCGGGAAACGTGCCTCGTTGGCGGGTTGCACCCGCCCTACA
>MDSZ01144918.1_pt1 | contig 90354 bp, 108 predicted proteins | sample 811201 | NCBI WGS metagenome assembly MDSZ01 (sample SAMN05326647, study PRJNA326480) | marine metagenome | isolation source: seawater | place: Indian Ocean: North | collected 2010
AGGGGTAAGGCCCCTCTATGAGGACAAGGGGCCTGACATTTTTCGAAAATGCTTTAATAGAAATTTGTGGGACAGCAATGGGTCGAAGACCGATTTTTTATGTGCGCAAGGAGGCGGGTATCAGCCGACGCTGATGGCTGGCAACGCCGGTGCTTCGACCGTCATTTTCTCAACCGGAGCCATCACGGTTGCTTCGCCGGTGGCGACTTTTTTGCCGTCCTGATTGGTTACGGTACAGTTCAGGGTAACCACAGGCTTGCTGTCGTGTTTGCTGGCAACTTCGAGGATAACAGTGAGCTCATCGCCGAGCATGACCGGTTTGCGGAACGACAGATTCTGGCCCAGGTAGATGGTGCCTGGCCCTGGCAGGTCCATAGCCAGGGCGGCAGAAATCAGTGCCCCAGTGAACATGCCGTGGGCAATCTGTCCTTTGAATTGCGTGGTGGCTGCGTAGGCGGCATCCAGGTGCAGTGGATTGTGGTCGCCGGAAACAGCAGCAAACAGAATCAGATCCTGTTCTGTAACTGTGTGGTGGCGTTCGCAGCGGTCGCCAACGGATATTTCGTCAAATGTGCGGTTGGTGATGGTGTTCATACGGCTCCGTCGTATTGTTCTCAAAGAGTGTGTTCAGCCAATTCAGCAGATCTGTGCAGACCTCTTCGCGATTGGTTTCATTCAGCATTTCATGACGCCCCTCAGGATACAACTTAAGCGTGACCTGATTGTGACCGCTGAGTTGATACTGTTGTGACAGGGTTTTAAGTCCGGCCCCCATGCGCCCGACCGGATCGTGATCGCCACCGAATATATACAGGGGTAATTGTGTTGGGATTATTTTCAGATTTTCTGTGCCGCTGATGCTTTTGATGCCGGTTAACATATCGCACCACATCTGCAGCGTGCACAGATGTCCGCACTGAGGATCGGCAATGTAGGCATCGACCTGCTGATGATCACGGCTGAGCCAGTCGAAATCGGTACGGGGCGGGCGGAAGGCACGGTTAAAACTGCCGAACGACAGGGTATCCATGGTGCGAGACGGGTGGCGTCCGCCGCGTACGGCTTTCATCAGTTTCGCCAATGTGAGACCGGCATTCAGCATAAATGCCGGCTGACTGTTTGACCCGGACAGAATCAGGGCGGCCAGTTTTTCGCCATAACGCATGGCCCAGGCCTGGGCAATAAACGACCCCATCGAATGACCAAGTAAAATACGCGGTTCGCTGCCACAAAGGGCGTCCTGAGCACGTAAAACATCATCCAGCAGCAGATCCCAGCCACCCGGAGCGCCAGCACGGCTGTCGGCATAGTGGCCGACAGGGCGTCGCTCACCATGGCCGCGATGATTGTGCATGATCACCCGATACCCCTCATTCCGCAGCATCTCAGCCAGCGCCTGATAACGCAGGCAGTGCTCAGCCATTCCGTGCAGAATCTGAATAGTGGCTTTGGGTTTTGCGTGACAGAAAATCCACACATCAAAGGTGCTGCCGTCGAGCGCTTTTATTGTTGTTTTGTCCATTATCTGATCAGCCTTGGCGGGATTTACCGGGTTTTGCCTGGATTCAGGCTCAGATTGCGTGGTATGTGAGGATTTGTAAACAGGCTAATGCTCAGTTTTGCTGGATTCTGTGAAAACGGGTAAACTCCGGCTGCGATTTTGACCGTCGTTGGGGAGCGGTGGTCAGTCTTATTCACCCACCCTGTATAAAATTGATAACCAGGGTACTCAGGAGGCGGTATGAATCTCGAATTCTTCCAGGAACGTTACCCGGAGAATTATCCGGCCAACATTGATCCGGATAAGTATGAATCTGTAGTCGATATTTTTAATGGATTCGTTAAACGCTTTGCTGACCGGCCTGCATTCAGCTGTCTCGGCCAGACTCTGACCTATTCAGAACTTGATCGGCAAAGTGCGGCATTTGCTGCCTACCTGCAAAATGAAACCACTCTGGTGCCGGGTGACCGTATCGCCATTCAGCTGCCCAATATCCTGCAATACCCAATCGTTGTCTTTGGTGCAATGCGCGCAGGCATGGTGGTGGTAAATACCAATCCGCTGTACACCGAGCGTGAGATGGAACACCAGTTTAACGATGCCGGTGCCAAAGCGCTGGTTGTGCTGGCTAATATGGCAGACAAAGCGGAAGCCGTATTGCCTAATACCGGCATCAAACACGTTATTATCACCAATGTCGGCGATATGCATGGCACGGTTAAGCGCCTGCTGATTAACAGCGTGCTGAAGTACGTAAAAAAAGAAGTACCGTCAGTGAATATTCCAGGCGTTGTGCCTCTGCGTAAGGCGTTGTCACTGGGTGGCGGAAAATCCTTTACACCGGCAAAGGTTGATCGCAATGACGTTGCGGTTCTGCAGTACACCGGTGGCACCACGGGTGTTGCCAAAGGTGCCATGCTGACTCATCGCAACCTGATTTCTAATATGATGCAGTGCCACGGCCTGTTTAATATGATCCTCGATGAAGGCAAAGAGACGGTCATTGCACCGCTGCCTCTGTATCATATTTACGCGTTTACTGTGCACTGCATGGTGCTGCTGCATACTGGTAACCACTCGGTACTGATCCCGAACCCGCGTGATATTCCAGGCTTTATTAAAACCCTGCAAACCAATGAGTTCAGCGGCTTCGTTGGTCTGAATACGCTGTTTGTTGCCCTATGCGGTAACGAAACCTTCCGTGCGCTGGATTTCAGCAAGCTGAAACTGACTATTTCCGGTGGTATGGCGCTGACCAAAGACGCTGCAGACCAATGGAAGAGCATTACCGGTTGTGAAGTGGCGGAAGGTTACGGCATGACAGAAACCTCTCCCGTGGTTTCGTTTAACCCACCTGGCTACGTTAAACTGGGCACCATCGGTATGCCGGTTTCCAGCACGGCCTGTAAAGTTGTGGACGATGATGGTGTAGAGCAACCGATTGGCCAGCCAGGCGAACTGTGTGTGAAAGGCCCGCAGGTGATGAAAGGTTACTGGCAGCGTCCGGAAGCAACCGCTGAAACCATTACCGACGACGGCTGGCTGAAAACCGGCGACATGGCCGTTATCTCGGAAGACGGCTACATGAAAATCGTCGACCGTAAAAAAGACATGATCATCGTCTCCGGCTTCAACGTTTACCCGAACGAAGTCGAAGATGTGGTGGTGTCTCACCCGGATATTCTGGAAGCGGCGGCCATTGGCGTGCCGGATGCCAAGAGTTCGGAAGCGGTTAAGGTCTTCGTTGTATCGAAAAACGAAAACCTGACAGCTGCGGAGATCAAAGAGTTCTGTCGCGAAAACTTGACCGCATACAAGGTGCCGCGGTATATCGAGTTCCGCGATGAGCTGCCTAAAACTAACGTGGGTAAAATCCTGCGCCGGGAATTGCGTGATCAGGAGCTTGCAAAAGAAAGCTGATCCGCAGTCCTGACCAGAAACGCCCTGTATTTTCGGATACGGGGCGTTTTTGTTTTGAGATTATGAAACGGAGAAACCATTGAGTTCTGAACAACAGAAATCTGAGACCACAGCACCTGAATGGAAAGCGCTGCATAAAGCCGTTGATCAGTGTCTGCTGAAGGATCAGTTTCCCCTGCGCCGCCAGATCAAACAGATCCGCGATTTGAGCGAACAGGACAAGCCCTTTGAACAGCATCTGGAAAAGCTGTTGAATCGGGTGCAGAAAAGCCAGCAGATTGTGCAGGCAAGAAGTGCAGAACTCCGCATCAGTTATCCGGAAAGTTTGCCGGTCAGCGGCAAGCGGGAAGAAATTCTGCAGGCCATTCAGAATCACCAGGTGGTTGTCGTCGCCGGTGAAACCGGCTCGGGTAAAACCACGCAGTTACCTAAAATCTGTCTGGAAGCCGGGTTAGGAATCAAAGGCCGTATTGGTCATACACAGCCGCGCCGTCTTGCTGCCCGGGCTGTAGCCCAGCGAATAGCCGAAGAGCTGGGTTCGAATCTGGGTGACGCGGTTGGTTATCAGGTGCGCTTTACTGATCAGACTGCAGATCACAGCCGTATCAAATTAATGACTGACGGCATTCTGCTGGCGCAGACGCAGCGTGATCGTTTTTTAAATGAATACGATGCCATCATTATCGACGAGGCGCATGAGCGCAGTCTTAATATCGACTTCCTGCTGGGTTATTTAAAACAGCTCACTACTAAACGCCCGGACCTCAAAATCATTATTACTTCGGCCACCATTGATGTTGAGCGTTTCTCTCAACATTTTGCTGGTGCCGATGGTAAGCCTGCGCCGGTTATTGAAGTATCCGGCCGTACTTTCCCGGTAGAAGTCCGTTACCGTCCGCTGGTGCGCGAATCTGACGAAGAAGACGACCGCACAGTGTTTGAAGGTATTTCCGAGGCACTGGCAGAGCTGCGCAATGAGGATCGTAAAAATGGTCAGCACGGCGATGTGCTGGTGTTTTTACCGGGGGAACGTGAGATCCGCGAATGTGCCGAATACCTGCGCCGTGAACAGATTCCGGCCACCGATATTCTGCCGCTTTACGCGCGCTTAAGCGGTTCGGATCAGCAGCGTATTTTTAAACCGCATGGTGGTCGCCGGGTGGTGCTGGCCACCAACGTGGCGGAAACTTCTTTAACCGTTCCGGGTATCCGCTATGTAGTCGATTCCGGTGTCGCCCGTATCAGTCGTTACAGTTACCGCTCTAAAGTTCAGCGTCTGCCGGTGGAAGCGATTTCTCAGGCCAGTGCCAATCAGCGTTCTGGCCGGTGCGGTCGTACGGCCCCCGGTGTGTGCATCCGCTTGTTTGAAGAAAGTGATTTTCTTGGTCGTGATGAATTTACCGACCCGGAAATCCGCCGTACTAACCTTGCGGCAGTTATTCTGCAGATGTTGCATCTGAAACTCGGCAGGTTGCAGGATTTTCCATTTATCGACCCGCCGGACGAACGTTTTATTAAAGACGGTTTCACTCTGTTGCAGGAGCTGGAAGCCGTCGACAATAAAGGCAATATGACGGACACCGGTGTCGCCATGGCGCGCTTACCGGTAGATCCACGCGTTGCTCGTATGCTTCTGGAAGCAAAGAAACGCCATGCGCTGAAAGAAGTATTGGTCATCGCTGCCGCTCTGTCCGTACAGGACCCACGCGATCGTCCCCAGGATAAACAGCAACAGGCGGATGAAAAACATCGCCTGTGGCGCCATGAAGAATCCGATTTTCTGACCCTGGTGAATCTGTGGCAGGCTTATGAAGTTGAACGTCAGGAGTTGTCGCAGAATCAGATCCGTAAATGGTGTGCCAAACACTTTTTATCCTTTATGCGCATGCGTGAATGGCGTGACACTCACCGCCAATTGCATTTGCTCGGCAAGGAGCTGGGGCTGAAAGAAAACAGCGAACCGGCATCTTATGACGATATTCATAAATCTCTGCTGGCAGGCATGCTGTCGCAGATCGGTTTCAAATCGGAAGGTCTGGAGTATCTCGGTGCCCGCAACCGCAAGCTGTTTATTTTCCCGGCATCCGGTCAGTACAAAAAGAAACCAAAGTGGGTGATGGCGGCCGAGCTGGTTGAAACCAGTAAACTGTTCGCCCGCACTGTGGCAAAAATTGAACCTGAGTGGCTGGAAGAAATTGGCAAGCCGCTGCTGAAGTTTCAGTACTTTGAACCGCACTGGAATAAACAGCGCGGTCAGGTAACGGCGTTTGAACAGAGCACTTTATATGGTCTGGTGGTTAATCCACGTAAACGCGTGAATTATGCAATGACCCATCCTGAAGAAGCGCGCACTGTGTTTATTCAGGAAGCACTGGTTGAACAGAATCTGCACAGCAAACTGGATTTCTATCAGCACAATATTCAGTTGCTGAAAGAAGTCACTGAATATGAAGAAAAGGCCCGTCGCCGGGACCTGGTTATTGATGATAACTGGCAGGCAGCTTTTTATTCTGCGCGTCTGCCGCAGGAATTTGTATCTCAGCGTCACCTTGAGCGCTGGTATGAGAAAGCAACAAAAGAACAGAAGCAGTCACTGTTTTTTACCCGCGAACAGTTATTGAGTCCGGAAGCATCAGGCATAGGTGCCAGTGATTTCCCGGCTGAACTGGAATGGCAGGGCATGGCCTTTCCTCTGAGCTACAGTTTTGCCCCCGGCGCTGATGACGATGGTGTCACCCTGAGCGTGCCGGTCGCGATGTTGCAGCAGGTACCTGAAGGCCGGGTTGAATGGCTGGTGCTGGGTTTTATCAGTGATAAAGTCGTCGCCATTATTAAAGGTCTGCCCAAAGCGGTGCGTAAAAATTTCGTCCCGGTACCGAACACTGCAGAAGCGTTTCTGCAGCAGTGCGGTCCGTTAAATGGTGGGCTTTATTCGCAGCTGCTGAGCTTTCTGAACCGTAATCAGCGACCTCCGATTGAAATTCATGAACTGACGCAGACTGAATTGCCGGCTCACCTGCAGATGAATATCCGCGTTATGTCGGACGGTAAAGTGCTGGATCAGGGTCGTGATCTGGTGGCTCTGAAAGAACACTGGAAGGATGCCGGCCAGCAGCAGGTTCAGACCCTGACTCATGGTGATTATCAGCTGCAGGATGTCAAAGAATGGAACTTCGGCGATCTGCCCGAAAGTATTCAGAGTGATCTTAACGGCCTGCCGGTCCGGGCATTCCCGTGTCTGAAAGTGCAGGGCGGCCGTGTGGATCTCACGGTTGAAGCCAATGAAAGCCTTGCCCGCAGTGAACATCGGCGGGGAATAAACCGCCTGTTCCGCAATGCGCTGAGTGAACAGGAACGCATGATCAAAAGCCTGGTTCAGAAAAAACTGGCGAATAAGTGGCTGATGGCGAAAGGCATGGGGACGCAACAGGAACTGACCGATGATATTGGTGAGGCCGCCTTTATGCTGGTTTTTGTACCGGAAGGGGAAGCGTTGCCGATGACTCAGTCTGAGTTTCAGGAGCGGATGGCCCGGCGCAGCGAATTATTCAATCAGGCGGAAAAGCTGATCAATGAATTTGCTGGCTGGCTGGAGCTGCGGCATAAAATTCTGAAGAATCTGAGTGGTTCCGTTTCCCTCGACCGCGCTATGGCCTACAGTGATATTAAGGCGCATCTGGAACGTCTGCTGCATCGTGGCTTTATGCTGGAGCAACCCTGGGAGCAGCTGCAATGCTATACCCGTTATCTTAAAGCGATGGAATATCGTATCGAGAAACTGCAGGGGAATCTGCCGCGCGATCGTCAGTCTATGGCTGAGTTTGAATCTCTGTGGGGGCCGTATACGGATGTGCTGAAGCGTATCAATATTGATGAGCATCCTGAGATCCGTGAGTTTGGCTGGCTGCTGGAGGAATGGCGGGTGTCGCTGTTCGCGCAACCGTTAGGGACGCGGGAGCCGGTGTCACTGAAGCGTCTGAACAAGCGCTGGCTGGAAATCCGCGACCTGTAACCGGCTTTGTTGCCACTGGGGCAATAGTCCGCTCCAGTGGTAATATTTGGCTTTAATGGCTATTTCAATTTTAATGGCGTTGGATAAATAACAATCACGGTATGTCTTGCTGCTCAGCGGCACTGACTCCATTGAACTAATTTGCGGGAAACAGCATGCGTGTACCGGCACTCCTGACCATTTTTTTCTTAAGCTTCAGCGCAATGGCAGAAGAAGCCAGCGATCCTGATCCCTGGGAAGGGTTTAACCGCAAAGTCTTCGCCTTCAACGAAGTGGTGGATAAATACGCGCTCAAGCCAGTGGCTCAGGGCTACCGCAGCATTACTCCGGTACCGGTTCAGAGTTCAGTATCCAATTTCTTTTCCAATCTCGGCGACGTCATGGTGGTTGCCAATGATATTGGCCAGCTCAAGCTCGGCCAGGCGGCATCAGACACCGCGCGTTTCCTGATTAATACCACGGTGGGATTTTTTGGCGTATTTGATGTGGCGACCCATATCGGTCTGTCAAAGCACAATGAAGATCTCGGGCAAACGCTGGGTTATTGGGGCGTAGGCACAGGACCGTATCTGGTGCTGCCGTTTTTAGGGCCCAGCAACCTGCGGGATGCTACCGGTACCGCCGGTGACTTTGCGTATGGTGTCGGTATCAGTGATGTGGGCGATGATGCGAAAGCTCACGGCGCAATGTATGCACTCTGGGCGGCTAACACTCGCGCCAGTCTGCTGGACGCCGAGAAGCTGATCAGTGGTGATCGTTATACCTTCCTGCGCAGTGCCTATCAGCAGCGTCGTGAATTTCTGGTTAATGATGGCGAAACTCAGGACGATTTCGGTGACGACGAATGGGACACTGAATGGGATGATTTCGACGACGAGGATGACAGTGATTTCTGATCAGCAGGATTTCTGACTATCAGGATTTCTGATCAGGTCTTATATTCAGAAGACAGCCAGACACAAAAAAGCCCGCATAGTGCGGGCTTTTTTGTGTGCGAAACCGTACTTACTTAGTACGAGCTGGCAGGATGTCTTTCAGCTTGTCGCGCATTTTACGCACGGCAGTTTCGGTTTCTTCCCAGCTGATACAGCCGTCAGTCACTGACAGACCGTATTCAAGATCATCCAGGTTGGCCGGAATGTTCTGGCGACCGTGTTTGATGTTGGACTCTACCATCAGACCAATAATGGATTCGTTGCCTTCCAGAATCTGGTTGGTCACGTTGTCCATGACCAATGGCTGCAGTGCAGGGTCTTTGCTGGAGTTTTCGTGGCTGCAGTCGATCATGATGTTTTTAGCCAGATCGGCTTTGGCCAGTGCTTCTTCCGCCAGTGAAACATTCACGGAATCGTAGTTTGGCTTACCGCCACCGCCACGCAGAACCACGTGACCGTATGGGTTGCCCTGAGTGGTTACGATAGCCACGGCGCCTGCGGTATCAATACCCAGGAAACGGTGTGGGTTAGCAACAGACATCAGTGCGTTAGTCGCTACAGTCAGGCTGCCGTCAGTACCGTTTTTGAAACCAACAGCGCAGGACAGGCCGGAGGCCATTTCACGGTGAGTCTGGGATTCCGTGGTGCGCGCGCCAATGGCAGACCAGGAAATCAGATCCTGAATGTACTGTGGCGAGATAGGGTCCAGTGCCTCAGTGGACAGCGGCAGGCCCATTTCTGCCAGATCCAGCAGCAGACGGCGGGCGATGTGCAGACCGTCCTGAATCTTGAAGGTATCGTTCATGTACGGGTCGTTAATCAGACCTTTCCAGCCCACAGTTGTGCGTGGTTTTTCAAAGTACACGCGCATAACCAGATAAATGGTGTCACTGACTTCATCGGCCAGGGCTTTCAGGCGCTGGGCATAATCTTTGGCTGCATCAACATCATGGATGGAGCAGGGGCCAATCACCATAAAAATACGGTGATCTTTACGGTCGAGAATATCGCGGATGACCTGACGACCCTTCTGAATGGTCTGTACAGCTTCTTCGGAAACCGGCATTTCGGCTTTGAGCTGGTCAGGGGTGATCAGCGGAACGATTGACTCAATATTGAGGTTTTCTACGCGCTTGTCTGTCATTAGGAGTCCTGAAAATAATGCGGATCAGTATCTGATAGAATAATGCCCGATTATGACAAATGAATCTCCTCTTGCACATCACAGACGCGACCAATGTTGCCTACAGAACTGATTGATATCAGCAATCTGCGTATCGGGTTGCCTATGTGGTACATGAAAGAATGGCGTGGTGGACTTTTACGGACGGACGTAAAAGCAGCGGATGCCCTGAGTCAGTACAGTCAGGTGTTCAATGCCATCGAAGGCAACACGACACTGTACGGCCTGCCGTCAGCAGATCGTGCCCGCAGCTGGAAGGCCATGGCCGCCAAAAATTTCCGCTTTTCGTTCAAGATCCCCCGAACCATCAGTCAGGCGGAAGACATGGCTGCTGCACTGGCTGGCGCGACAGAGTTCAGGCAATTTCTGCAGATAATGGGCGACAGTATCGGTTTATTGATGCTGCAGCTGCCCGGGCGCTTCGGGCCTTCTGCTCTGCCGCAACTCGCTAAGGTGTTGCAGCAGCTGCAGGCGCTGACGACGGTGCCTGTTTCGGTCGAGGTACGGCACGCGGCATTTTTTGATAAAGCAGACAACGAGGCGGCATTATTGCGTTTGCTGGCGGATCATCACGCTGACCGTGTGGTGTTTGATTCCCGCGGCCTGTTTGCTGATGTCAGTACGGATCCTCATGTGCTTGAAGGTCAGCGCAAAAAGCCGAGATTTCCTGTACATCCGGTATCAACCGGAAACAACCCGGTCATTCGTTTTATCGGTCATTCTGACTGGCCGCAGAATATGCGCTATTTGCAGCAGTGGTCGGGCAAGCTGAGTGAATGGCTGAGCCAGGGTAAACAGCCGTGGCTGTTTATTCATACGCCGGCGAATACGGATGCGCCAGAATTTGCTCGCTGGATACTGCAGCAGCTTGGCATGCGTATGGCAGTCTGGCTTGGTGAAGTTGCGGGTGAATGTAATGGGGCAGCGGGTCTTGAGGGCCAGACAACCGATCTGTTTGGCCCCGGCCAGGAATGGCCTGATATAGACGGCCTGATATAGACGGCCTGGTATAGACGGCCTGGTATAAGTGGCCTGACATGAATGATACGGCAGAAATAGAGGGAGCTGCCGTACCTTCGCTCAGCGCAGACGCGCCTGCAGCTCTTTGAAGCGGTTTACTTTCTCTGGTTCAAACACCAGATGGCCATTCTCTTCTTTGCCGTCCAGCAGCCCTTCACGCACGTAACGTTTAATAGTTACGGGTTTCATCGCTAAAAATTCTGCCACCTGATCCAGGGTTAGTGTTTCTGTTGCGCTCACTGAATATCTCCTCTGTCGATAGGGAGAGCTTAGCCTGAGGCGACAAAGACGCAGATTTTTTGGGGTGACTTAACTGTCTGACGCGATGATTTATCAGAAGAAGGCGTATTTTGCCCCTAAAGCCATCAGCAAACTGGCCAACCCGGTTTTCAACAGCTGTTCCGGAACATGGCGGCTGATATTGCTGCCGAGATGGATTGCCGGCAGTGAACCTATCAGCAGTGATGCCAGCAGAGCAAAATCGACATTGCCCAGATACATATGAATAAAACCGGCACACAGGGTCAGCGGAACCGCATGAGCGATGTCTGTGCCGACAATGTTGGTCGATTTCAGGGCCGGGTATAGCAGCATTAATATCGCTGTGCCGATGGCGCCCGCGCCCACGGACGACAGGGTAACAAAGACACCGAGAAAGACGCCCATGGCGACAGTTGCGGCCGGGCGGTAGGGAAGCCATTTCTGGGCATCGCCACGGCTGGTCAGGCGGGCGATCTGGTTGCGGAACAGGATGACCACAGCGGTCAGTAACAGCATGATACCAAGCGCATTACGTAGCAGGTGGCTGTAGTGTTCCGGGTGTTCAAACAGGTAACGAAGGCTCAGGCCGGTCAGCAGAGCGGCAGGTATGCTACCTATCGCCAGGCATTTAACCACTGCCCAGCGGACATGGGTCTGACGGTGGTGGCTCAGCGCACCGCCGGCTTTGGTCAGGCCAGCGTACATCAGGTCTGTACCGACTGCGACCTGAGGCGGAAAGCCAAACAACAGCAACAGGGGAGTCATCAGGGCACCGCCACCGATGCCCGTGATACCGACGATCAGGCCAACACCGGCCCCAGCTGCTATATATAACAAAATATCCATGAAATATGGTCTAAACTATCACTTGATGCTCTAAGAACGGTTAATTTAGAGCCTGCCATCTATTCTGGAAAAGAATATTTGTTTATATTTTTATAACAAAAGGCAAGAATCGAACCCTGGATCAGGCACGGAGGATCTATGAAACTGCAGCAATTGCGATACATCTGGGAAGTTGCCCATCATGATCTGAACGTGTCCGCCACGGCGCAGGTGCTTTACACATCGCAGCCGGGCATCAGTAAGCAGATACGATTACTGGAAGATGAGCTGGGTGTAGAAATCTTCGCCCGCAGCGGTAAGCATTTGACGCGCATTACCCCGGCGGGTGAGGCGATTCTGGAAGTGGCTGGTGAAATTCTGCGTAAAGTGGAGGGAATCAAGCAGGTCGCTCAGGAATTCAGTGACGAAAATAAGGGCAGCCTGTCGATTGCTACGACCCACACTCAGGCGCGTTATGCGCTGCCAGGTGTTATCAGTAAGTTCATGGGGCAGTATCCGGACGTGTCATTACACATGCATCAGGGTACGCCGATGCAGATCGTTGAGATGGCTGCGAACGGCACCACCGATTTTGCTATTGCGACCGAGGCCATGGAGTTGTTTGGCGATCTGGTGATGATGCCGTGTTACAAATGGAACCGCAGCATTCTGGTGCCTAAAGATCATCCGCTGGCGCAAACACCAGCACCGACGCTGGAGCAGGTGGCAGCATATCCGTTAGTCACTTATGTATTTGGCTTTACCGGGCGCTCCCAGCTCGATGACGCTTTCAAAAGCAAGGGCCTGACCCCAAGGGTTGCCTTTACCGCCGCAGACGCCGACGTGATCAAGACCTACGTGCGTCTTGGAGTTGGGGTTGGTATCGTCGCCAGTATGGCGGTGGATGCGGTACAGGATGCGGATCTGGTGGCTTTGGATGCCAGTCAGTTGTTTGAGCCGAGCGTCACTAAGATCGGCTTCCGTAAGGGGACTTTCCTGCGAGGCTATATGTACGACTTTATCGAAGCCTTTGCGCCTCATCTGAGCAAAGATCTGGTTGAGAAGGCATCGCTGTGTACCAACAAACAGGAAGTTGCTGCGCTGTTTGAAGGTGTTGAGATTCCTGAGCACTGAGCTGAGCGTCGGGCTCAGTAGCATTGGTCACGTTGGCCGATGCGCAGAAAAAAGCTGCACAAAGCAACCGCAAAAAAAACACAAAAAAAGCCGCATAGAATGCGGCTTTTTTAATGGGCTGCTTTTGTGCTGATCAGCTTTTACTGATCAGCTTTTACTGATTAGGTTGCCGGCGTGCAGGCCGCATTCTTTGTGGCCGGAACCTTCCCACCACCAGCGACCTTCACGCTCGTGCTGGTTTGGAAGAACAGGGCGGGTGCAGGGCTGGCAGCCAATGCTGATAAAACCCTGTTCGTGCAGTCTGTTGTAAGGCACATCGAAGACTTTGATGTATTCCCAGACCTGTGCAGAGGTCCAGTTAGCCAGTGGGTTGTACTTGGTCAGACTGCCGTTGGCGCCAGCGAAGCTGGTATCGTCCTGAACCAATGGCACATCCGAGCGGGTCTGGCTCTGATCATGGCGCTGGCCTGTGATCCAGGCATCAAGCGTGGCCAGCTTGGCTTTCAATGGGGCGATCTTACGCACGCCACAGCACTCCTGGTGACCATCTTCATAAAAACTGAACAGGCCTTTTTCACGTACGAAATCCTGTAATGCCTGCTGCTCCGGCGTACGGACATCGATTTTAATGCCATAGTGTTTGCGTACAGCATCGATGAATTCATACGTTTCCGGATGCAGACGGCCGGTATCCAGCGTGAACACATCCACGTCCGGTTTGATTTTAACGGCCATATCGATCAGTACGACGTCTTCTGCACCGCTGAAAGAAACGGCAATGGAATCATGCTGTTCCAGTGCATAGCGAATCAGGTCTTTGGGGCGCTTCTCTGCGTATTCTTCATTCAGCGCTGAGAAATCCAGGCTATTGGTCATGGCGTTTGTCCGGTTGCTGTGTCTGTCGATTTTCGTATCAGTGCCGGGTCAGCGGCAGGCGCTGCCCATACTTTATTAAGCGCCTAAGCCTATCACGGGCCACTTAGGTCAAATAATAATAAAACGTCATATTAATATATCTTTAAACCTGTGTTTGCCGTATTTTGCCCTGTCGCTCTGTTGTCATCCGGCGGTCATGGCTATAGAGTACGCGCCCAGTTACTGAACTGTCTGTTGGAGTCTCCATGGAAATCGCGTGTCTTGACCTTGAGGGTGTACTGGTTCCGGAAATCTGGATCGAGTTTGCCAATAAAACCGGAATCGAAGCGCTGAAAGCGACTACCCGCGATATCCCGGATTACGATGTGCTGATGAAGCAGCGCCTGCGTATTCTGGATGAGCACAACCTCAAAATTCAGGATATTCAGGACGTGATCGCCACCCTGAAGCCACTTGAAGGTGCGCGTGAATTCGTTGATTGGCTGCACGAGCGTTTTCAGGTGATCATTCTGTCTGACACCTTCTATGAATTCTCTCAGCCGCTGATGCGTCAGCTCGGCTTCCCGACGCTGTTCTGTCATCGCCTGATCACAGATGAGGAAGGCCGCGTTACCGACTATAAACTGCGTCAGGCTGACCCTAAACGCCAGTCTATCCGTGCCCTGCAAACCATCTACTACCGCACCATTGCGGCCGGCGATTCTTACAACGATACCACCATGCTGGCAGAAGCCGATGCCGGTATCCTGTTCCACGCGCCACAGAATGTGATTGATGAGTTCCCTCAGTTTCCGGCGGTTCACACCTACGAAGATCTGAAGAAAGAGTTCATTAAAGCCAGTAACCGTGACCTGAGCCTGTAACAGGTTCCGCAGCACGGAATAGAAAAACCGCGGCCATGGCCGCGGTTTTTTTATGTCCTGATATCGCTGGCGAGCGTTTCTTTTTTTCGTTTCTCTTGAGCGTTCTTGTGCCTTCATTGGCCGTCGTAAAGATGCACACGGATAGACGGCAGCCAGGGCTCATCGGATACTTTCTGGTCACCGCGGCGCTGTCGTGTCCGGCCCTCCGGTGGCTGGGTATCAATCTGGTTGAATTCCGGCAATATCTGACCCGGTAACATCAGTGGCAGGGCGACATTCATTGCCTGTCGCGGGCGAGGGGCCGTATCCGGGTACACCAGGTTTGCCCTCACTACAGGGGCCAGGGTCTGTACCTGAGCCAGCTGCTGCCCAGGTGGTAAATGATTCAATTTATTCAGCTGTACCTGAATATGAACCTTATCTTCACCCAACTCCAGCAACTTGCTCTGGGCCTCAGTCACGGAAATTCTGCGGATGCTGCGGCCGTTCGCATACCAGCTGAAACCGACCTTGAGCGGACAATGATCCAGTAGCGGCAGATGCCGGTAGCATTGCTTCAGATGGACCCGGCTCAGGCCGGCAAAGTGCAGGGATTCCCGCAAGCTGCCGTGGTGTTTGCCCAGACCGGCGATAGCATCGTTAAAATCGTCTTTTTCCAGCTCATCCTGACTTGCTTTAACGGCAGCACGGAAGGTGTCTTTGGCCTCGTTGGCGACAGCTGCGAGGCTGGCCAGCTCATCATTGACCATCACTAAGCCATGACGGCTGCGGGTTTCGCGCCCGTCCTGTCCATCGCGGTACCAGACGTCGGTGATCAGGTCCGTCAGAATGTTCAGTGGCTGCGCTCCGCTGGCCTGTTCCTGAGGTGTTAACGGTAACCAATGCGGTGGCTGTTGCTCGATAATGGCCTGGCGCAGTGCGCGCAGGGCCATCATAAGTTCATCAAAGGCTGAGGTCAGCTCAGTAATCATACGTGGGGAGGCAATCCATCGCGGGCTTCGTTGCGGGCGCGGATAAAGTCAGAATGGGGTACGTACAGCAGATCAGCGACCTTGCGGATCATATGCTCTTCGTATTTATCCAGCTCGGAATCGCTGTAAGCCACAGTCCAGAGACCGTGCACCAGACGCACCTTTTCATCTGCGGAGAATTGCTCATTGATGATTTTGGTGAACTGAAACAGGTCGTTGGATTTCTGTACCTGAGCGGCAGCCTGGGCGAGCAGGGTGTCTACTTCGTCCGCCGTAATCGGAAACAGCTTGCGCAGCACTGTACGCAGCGCTTCCGCTTCTTCTTTTTCCAGTGTGTGGTCAGCGTGCATGACTTCCGCCAGCAGCGCCGCACAAGCCAGGGAAATATCGTATTCGTCTTTCTCTGGCTCGTGCTCTTTAAATAATGACAGTATGCGATCGATCAACTCAGTGTCTCCAGTCGCCCGCGCAGCAGGCTTTCAAGCTTACCCTGATCCTGAGCAAAGCGACGGATACCGTCAGCGAGTTTTTCGGTAGCCATGGCATCTTCGTTCATTGCCCAGCGGAACTGAGCTTCAGACACACTGAATTTAGGATGGTTCGCGACAGCATCAGCGGCTGACAGTCGCTGCGGCAGCGCTGCGTCGGAATCCGACAGTTGAGCCAGTAAATCCGGGCTGATGGTGAGTTTGTCGCAACCGGCGAGACACTCAATTTCACCCAGATTACGGAAGCTGGCGCCCATGACCACTGTATCGTAGCCGTGCGCTTTGTAGTGGTTGTAAATCTCTGTCACTGATTTCACGCCTGGATCCGCATCGCCGGAAAAATCGGCATCCGGCTGGTTGGCTTTGTACCAGTCAAGAATACGGCCCACGAACGGTGAGATCAGCGTGACGCCGGCTTCGGCACAGGCAACCGCCTGAGTGAAGTTAAACAACAGCGTCAGATTGCAGTGAATGCCTTCTTTTTCCAGCTGCTCGGCTGCCTTAATACCTTCCCAGGTGGAAGCGATTTTAATCAGAATGCGGTCTTTACTGATGCCTTCCGCTGCGTACAGTGCAATCAGCTTATGCGCCTTGGCGATAGTGGCCTGCGTATCGAACGACAGACGTGCATCGACTTCGGTAGAAACAAGACCGGGCACCAGTTTCAGAATTTCAGTACCGATAGCAACGGCGGTTTTATCCACGGCGGCGGTGATAACATCTTCGTCACCGGCGTTGTCTTTGGCCCACAGTACGGCGTCGTCAATTAACTGGGAGTATGAGGGCAGTTCCGCCGCCTTCAGGATCAGTGAAGGGTTGGTGGTGGCATCTTCCGGCGTGTGCTGGCGGATGGCTTCAATGTCGCCGGTGTCGGCAACCACCACGGTCATGCTTTTTAATGCGTCCATTTTACTCATGTGAAATCCGGATCGTCTTCTGTGTCATGTTCAGTTTACGAACCCCCGATAAGAGCCGCTTTGTGCGAGTTGTCGGGGATTGTGCTGGTTACGCTCAGTCTTTAGTATAACCTTGCGGTTATGGAAACTTTTGCACTCAGCCGTACGAATTCATGGCGTGGCAAACATTCGTTCAAACAAAGACTTGCGAGGCATTATGAAAGCACTATACACGATTGCTTTGTGGATGTTCACAGCACTGGCAACGGCCGGGGAAACTGTTTGGATTGATGTGCGCACGGCGCAGGAATTTAATGCCGGCCACAAAGAAGGCGCAGTCAACATTCCCTTCGATGAAATTGCCCAGCGGATCGGCAAGCTGGCGCTTGAAAGCGACACGGATATCAAGCTCTATTGCCGCTCCGGAGCCCGGGCGGGTGTCGCCCAGGCAACGCTGGAATCCATGGGGTACAGTGAGGTTGAGAACGTCGGCAGTCTGGGAGCAGCACTGAAATACCAGGGCGCTGCTGAGTAGTTGCCAGTCTCTGTCTGTTGCTGAGTGGATTCAATAAAGCGTTTTACACCCGGCGAGAGGCGCCTGGTCGTGAGTTGCCAGGTCATGAATAGCCTGGCTGTAGTTAAACTGCATGGCCGCTCAGCTCTGCTGCTGAGCCCGCAGCTCCGCTTCGGCAATAAATTCCGGCGGCGGAATCAGTGCCTGAAGCGCTTCTTCCAATACTTCAATGCCTGAGCCTTTGCGCGGTGCCTTCTCGCTCAGAATGCGGCGATACAGACGCGCACCATACTGGCCGTTAAACAGCCCCAGGGTATGCCGGGTAATGTGGTGCAGCGTGGTGCGCTCGTCTTTGAGCTGCTCTTCAATGTATGGATACAGGCTGCGGATAATCTCTACCTTATTTGGACTTGCCGGCTGTGCACCGTAATACAGGGCGTCAACGTCCAGCATAACCGCCGGGTTGTGATACGCCTCCCGGCCCAACATGACGCCATCGACGTGCTGCAGATGCTGTGCACATTCTTCATGGGTTTTGATGCCACCGTTGATCAGCACTTCCAGCTGCGGAAACTCCTGTTTGATGCGGTAAACCGTATCGTAATGCAGCGGCGGAATTTCACGGTTTTCTTTGGGGGAGAGCCCCTGCAGGATCGCTTTCCGGGCATGGATGATAAAGGTTTTGCAGCCAGTGTCCGCCACCTGACCGACGAAATCACGCAGCTGCTGATAGCTGTCCATGTCGTCTATGCCGATACGGTGCTTGATGGTCACATCAATGGCAGTGGCGTCCTGCATGGCTTTGATGCAGTCTGAGACCAGGGCCGGGTGTGCCATCAGGCAGGCGCCGATCATGTTGTTCTGCACCCGGTCAGACGGGCAGCCAACATTCAGATTGACCTCATCGTAGCCCCATTCCTCAGCGAACTGAGCGCATTGTGCCAGCGCAGCCGGATCGCTGCCGCCCAGCTGCAGGGCAACCGGGTGCTCTTCTTCGCTGTAGCGTAGGAAGCGCGAGCGGTCGCCATGAATCAGAGCGCCGGTGGTTACCATTTCCGTGTACAGCAACGCTTCTTTGCTCATCAGCCTCCAGAAGTAGCGACAATGTCGGTCAGACCACTCCATCATCGGTGCTGTGGAGAATCTGCGAATCCCCATTTTTCGGGGCATTCCAGTATTTACGCGGCTTTCGGCGGTATCTATCATCTGTGTGAACTTGGTTATATTTGGTTGTTTTGTGGTATTTTAGGACCGCCAGTCCGAATCTGAGTCCGAAAATCCGAATTTAAAACTAGATTCGGACCGAAAAATTCGGACTGGTCGAACCCTAAACTGCGAGACACAATTATGGCATCTATAAGTAAACCGCGCACCAATGCGGATGGTAGCGTGTCGGTTACGGCTGAAATTCGCATAAAAAACGGCGGCCAGATCGTACACAAAGAATCAAAAACCATTAAGAAACCCTCTGAGCGTGAAGCCCGGAGACTGGCTGAACGCTGGGCTGGTAGCCGTGAAGATCAGTTGAGTGTACCTGGTGCGCTTGCTTCTCTGCTCCACCCGGTTGTCCGTAATGACATAACAGTCGCAGAACTCATTGATCAGTACATTGAAGTAGCGTACCCGTTTAAGCCGTGGGGCAAGTCTAAGTCTGATACTCTCAGGCTGATCCGAAATTCGGATTTTGGCACCAATATCGCCCGCCTGGTCAATGCCAGCGACATCATCGGCCACTGCCGCGCCTGGTCGATGCGCAGCAGCCCGCAAACGTCGCTGCAGCACTATATTTTCATCCGGGGCGTGTTCTCCGTGGCGGAAGATCTGCTTGGCTGCCCTGTGCAATACAGCGAAGTGGACAAGGCACACCGGACCATGGTTAAGCTGGGCATCATTGGTAAAAGCGCAGGGCGGGAGCGCAGGCCGACAGTTGAAGAAATGACGGATATGGTCAGCCTTGCACATGACAGGCGTAAAGCGCAGGCAATGAAAGGCCATCGCAGCAAAGACCGGTCAGACCTGATCCCCATGGATAAGATTATGGTGTTTGCCATATTCAGCGGGCGTCGTCAGGCTGAAATTACCCGCATGCGGCGCAGTGAAACTGATTTTGAGCGGCGCAGGGTGCTCATCCGGGAAATGAAACACCCGACAAAGAAGGCAAGTAATGATGTGTGGGTGATCATTCCTGAGCGCGCATGGAACGTCATGCTGTCGATGCCAGTTATCCCCGGGAAAGAGGACTACTGGTTCCCGTATTTCAGCCGCTCATTGGGCGACCGATTCAGGGTGTATCTGAAGGAGTCAGGCCATTACACGCCGGACGATGATGAGAATTTCCGCTTTCACGATATGCGGCACGAGTGCGCCTCATGGCTGTTTGAGCAGAATGGCTACAAAGGGCAAGTGTGGGATGTTCCCCGAGTGGCGGCGGTTACAGGGCATCAGGACTGGGGCTCGCTGCAGCGCTATACGCAGATCTCTGGCGTTGACCCATACGACAAGTGGGAAGACTGGGAATGGACTACTAAGGTGCTTGAAAACTTCTAAGGGGAGTTTTTCCGAATGAGATACCTTTGAGCCAGCGGATTAGGGGGCGTTCTATCAGAGCATAGAACGCAATTCCTACCGCCAGGCTTATGCCAGTGAATACGCAGAGCTTTATCACATCCCGGCATTCATTAAGCATACTAAAGTTAGCCATGATAGAGCGTGTCAGATGCGGTGAAAACACCAGATGAGTCAAATATATCGAGTAACTTGCATTGCCGAGAGCATCGAAAGCCTTGCTCTGGTATCGTGCCGCAATAGGCTCTATAGCAACCACGCCCGCAACGAATGCGGTAACAATAACGATCCTTAGTGCCTGTTCGTAAGGTAGCTGTAAAAAAGCGGCACTCTTTGTGGTTAGCAGTAGCGGTAGAAGCACTACGGTAGCCATAAGGCCAATCGGTAATGGTATTCGGCTTATGTATCCCTCAGTGTAAGCCCAACCGATAATCAGACCGCCGATGAAGTAGTACCAATATGGTGACGTTAGTTGCTTATCCAGTGGCGTACTTGAATAGTAAGCGTTAGCCAAAAATTGCATTGCAGCAATAATGAACAATGGTGCAAAAATGGGGCGCTTCCAGATGATCGCTGCAGCAAAAATCAAATAGAAAACAACCTCATAGAATAACGTCCACCCAGTCACCACCAAAGGTAATATCTGGTGTCTCACAAGTATCGGGCTGTGATCAGGGATGAAAAACATGGATTTTATCCAGTGTTCAATAACAGCTGGGTCGGTTGCTAGCAGGATCTCTGGGGCGACCGTTAGCTTTAGCCATGCGACAGCCAGAACTATCCAGTAGACGGGCACTATTCGGATTGCACGACTGGCAATGAACCTAAGTGGCGGCTGGTTTCTCGCCACCACATACATGATAAACCCACTGATCACAAAGAATATGATTACGCCATACTTTCCTATAGGGATATGTCGTAGCATTTCGGTGCCGGCATGTGCGACGACAACAAACAGCGCCGCAACTCCCCGGAGGTAATGAATTGATTGTATTTTCTCGCTCACCGATTCCTACGTCCCGATCTTGTGAAAGGATGCTATTGAGCGTCCTATTATCGGCAGAGCGTACATGAATGGAAAGGCGAAATACATTAGGGATTCGCACTTAATTACATTCAGGATTCTTAGAAATCTCAAGATTTCTTATTTATTATCAGTAGCTTACATGTGTTTGTTCTATTTTAAATCCCGGCGTCCCGGCTTCAGTTTTCCTCTGAATGCCGGGAATCTTACTCAGCCCCGGGGCAGGAGAAAGCGGGAAGAAAGCGCGAGAATCAGGGCTGCCATCAGCAGTGAAGACAGGACCGACAGGACGGTCAGGCGCTGGTCGTTTCTCAGTGGCGTTGATAGCCATCCCCATGCTGGCGACAGGATGCCGTCAGAGGTTTTGACTGTGATAGCTGCGCCAGGCGTCGCATGGCCGACCAAAGATCGGCTAAGCGTGACGGTCTGGACGGAACCATCCGGCCATTGAACTTCTGCAGTGTCGTCACAGAGCCGGTTATCCCGGCAAAATCCTGTGACAGACTGAATGACGCCCGTAAAAGATCTGCCGCCATATTCTGCAATGGTCATATTTGATACAACCATGTAGGCCGTGAATATCAGGGTCGTTAATATCATTCTCAGTGACATTGATTATTCTTTCTCTGGTTTTGGCATGAAGCCGGGGCAGATTCGATTGGTGGCATTGAAATAACCGCACGCATCGTCCCGGGGTGAATCCGGTAGCTTAAAGTCAACTTTGTGGCCCAGACTGCATGAGCCTTCAGCCTCAACACAGTCAGGCCATGCCATGTGCTGACAGCCTTCACAGAACTGTTGTAGATTGGCCTGCTCTTCAAAGTAGGCGATACGGGTTTTTGGACGCTCTCCGATATGCGCCAATCCCATTACCTGATCAAAGGTCATTCCCCGGGTGGCGTGGTAGCCTGCGCACACTTCCAGCGGTGCGCCTTCTTCCTGCTGATCATGCCCGGGGACGCCTTCGTGACAAAAGAATACCGCGCCACGGTCCCAGCCTGTTACTGCGCCTTCCCAGCCGTAAGGGTCTGAGCGTTCGGGGCTTCCTGCACGGAATGCGCACTTTCCGCAGCACTTCTTGCGGACTCCGACAGTGCCAGCGGCATAGGCTTCTTTAGTCATGCGGACCATTTCTGATTCTTCATTGCCGATCATGCGCGACCCCTGACGTTTTTTGCCCACGATGTACCGTCAATGGCCATAGTAGTAATAAAGTAGGTGTTCCGTTTCACGTTGATCAATATCTCTTCCAAGTCGGTACCGGGGTTTAACACCTCTTTGGCGCGGAACCTCTGTGGTACGCCTTTGTACTCACAAAAGACAACGTCCCCCGGCTTGATCTGGCCAGGCGCTGTCAGGGGGATTAGCTTATGGTCGTTCACTGTTCATGCTCCGGGCGGTGTTCTTTTGGTGATAAACCGTTTTTCGATAGCAGGTAGTCATATTCTTCATCGAATTGCTTCAATATCGCTTTGCTGGCAATTAGTGCTATTTGGTATTTGTGAAAAACCTTATGTGTCTTTGTGTCCGTTCTGTATCTCTGCCCGTAGTTAGTCTCTACGGTATTGCCACTTTCGCTCACTCTGATAACGTCAATTGGTGTAATAACGCCAGATTTCAGCGCTACCAGATACATTTCAACATTTACTTGTTCGGTTAATTCAATCCGCATTGATTTATTTTCCCTCATTAGCCTCTGTATTTTGGGATCTTGCATTCTTCCATGATTCAAAAAATTCCTGAGTCTCTTCTTATGTAGGTTTATTTTGTTCCTCAATTATGGCTACGTTTCCGACCCAGTTTAGTTTTTTAGGATCGAATTTAGGGTTTCTCTTTCGGTCGATTGCTTCTGTGAGTAGCTCGCCCGCTGCGCTGCCTTTATGCCAGTTGAGCATGTCGCCGAAACCAATAAATTCACAATGATAGTGATACCGCTTTGCTGCTGCTCCATGTCGCCCGCAAGGGTATCGAATAATTCGTTTCGGCTTCACGGTGTAATGTCCAAAGTTGAAGCTGTACCAAGTTACTCCATCGACAATCTCGTTACTGACTACGACATTTAATTCCATTTGCGACACTCCAAAGTTCGTGAAAAATAATGTAATACAGAGCGTTAATCGCTTAATCTTCAGATTTAATGATTTTCATTCCGCAAGCATTCAAAGCAGCTTCCAGCGTGGCCATGCCGCAGTTCGTTGCGAGCCACTGAAAGGTTGTAAATGCCGCTTCAAGAGCCACCTGGTTATCACCTACGATGTTTCTCATGCCACCATCATGCTGAAACTCATGGAAACGCTTAATGGCATCGCTGAATGCAAGTTCCCGGTTGCCGGTTTTATCCTGAATCAGTGCTCGGCGAATAAAGTACCTCCCTCGGTTTTGGAAGTAGGGAAGGGATTTGATTTGATCCTCTGGGATGTTACCGATACCGCCTAAAATGTTCTTATTGTCGCGTTCTTTAGTTTTGGCGGCTTCTTTGTATAACGCCTCTGAAAAAGCATAGACGTATGGATTTAGGTCAGATGACCCGTCGGGTTGCTCCTTCAGCTTAAACCCGTTGTTTATGGCAATATCTTTAATTCTCTGCTTATCCATTGTTTGAACCTTTTGTGTCGATTACTGATGCTGCATATTCGTCAGCGGTCATAGTTGGTTTTTTATCATCCAATTCGCTTGCTTTCTGCAGGCGTACTAGTGTCGTTAATGCTTCACTTTGCCATTTCGCTTTCAGTTCGCCAGTAAACTCAGCCTCTTCGATAACTGACCTGTCCGCAGTACACGCCATGCGCAGCAGGTTGCGGGCGAGCTCATCAGGGCGGTAGTCTGCCAGGCTGCGATTCAGTTCACGGTTAAACAAGTTACGGAAATACGCCATATCCAGCCCGTAGCGGTTTGTTCCGTACTCAGCCGGTGGGCAGTTCCATTCCTGCTTTAAACGATCCGCTGCCAGCGCTGGCGGTTCACTAAGAAGGCTGTCGATTTCAAATTCATCCCAGTCAGCAACATCGCCATTCAGGTGATAGCCGGCAACGCCTTGGCTGTCCTTAATGATTCCGGTCAAGAAATTGCTGATGCGGATAACATTGGCTGCATTACTGTTTGCTCGTTGTTTGTACTGCAAGCCTACATTCGTCGAAAAATTCTTTTCGAGATCTTTTTGGTGGAGTAAATGCAGGGCAGCAATACACACCCCTTCAATCAGATCGCTCTGGTTTAGCGGGCCGGGATCGACACCGACGGCTTTTGCGAGTTCATGGAGTGGGGTGGTCATGCTGCATCCTCTTTGCGCTTCATTGTGTAGTGAAAAGAAATGCCGGTTTCAACTTCAAAAGTGTTGTCACAACGGGGGCAAGTTTTGTCTTGGGTCCCTTCCTGATAAAGCTCACCATCACCCGAATCTTCAAATTCAAGATTGCAGTACGGGCATTTCACAGAATCTTCGTGAAAGTAATCCCACTCGTCATATTCCTCTGGCATGGCGGCCAGTGCCTCCGTCTTTTCTGTTTCATGTTCAGCGTCTGCGCATGGCTTGCACTGCCATCCATGCTTGCCACCCCATGGCGCCTCTGTTAATTCTGAACGGGGAGTTTTGCAGGTCCGGCAGACGTTATGCTTTTCGCACTCAATGTACGTTATCCAGTCGCGCTCACGTCCGTTGCATTCAGCGCAACCGTTAAGCCACCACCATTCACCATCAATCAGCTCTGCGTACCAGTGTTCCTCTGGTGGCTCAATACGGATGGTGTCTGGCTTTTCGTGCATTTCGACCCCCCGAATACTTCCGCCTCCCTCCGCTTTGTAGCGGTCCCAGTCTCGGGAATCATCGCCGGTATAAAACACCTGAGTAGATCCACTGCGTATCCGATTAACGTAAGAAGCTATTCGCTGGTCGTTAATTTTTTCGATTTTCATATCTGAATGTTTCGTGCTCACTCATCACCTCCCGGAATTTCCATCCACGCAATAACCGGCGCGTAGTCGCTGATCGCAATCCACTCATACTCATCCCAGTTCATCAACCGCTCATAGAAACCTTCCGGGCAATAGTGTTCGTCACGCTCCTCGTCGTATTCTGCCCAGTCCTCGTAAGATTCTACGGTGCCTTTTTCAATGAACTGTCCGACCACAACAAACGGCTTATAATTTTCACGCTGCTGCTTCAGCAGTACCGGCTTATTGGCCGGTGGGTGCTGATCCGTAATACTGATAAATGCCATGGTCAAACCTCCATGCCGATCTGTGTCGGTAAAGTTGATTCTGTGTCTGCTTGCTGTGCATCCGCCTGGTCCTTTTCGCGGCGCTTGATCGCCATACGGATACGGGCGGTTGTGGTTTTGCAGCCTCCGCGAAATTCGTGGTGTGTGCTTTGGAGTTCTGAACACATGGATGCGATGCCGTTGCCAGTGATCGACGTGACGTTTTTGTATGGCGAGTCGAAGGTCTTGTGCATCAGAAAGCGTTCCATTTCGGCATAGAGTTTTTCTGATACTTTCAGCATGTCGTCCATGCGGTCGCAGATCCGGAGTAGATCGTCGGTGCTGGCCATGCCGGAGTCGATAATGTCGCCAACCTCCATTTCCACCTGACCGTTACCAATGCCCAGGTACGTCATGCCGGTACTCCAGTGGAGCGCATTGATCGGTGCTGACTCTGCATTATGAATATTGTGAAGGACGCGGCAGCAGACTTGCTCTGCCAGGCCGTGTGACGATACTTCGCTATCCTCAAAGCCAAGATATTCGGCAAGCTCAACGATGGATGATTTCATGCTGCAGCCCTCATGCTGTTGAAGTAGCGAACCAATTCACCACCAACCCATCGGCCCATATCGACCGGCACACCATTGCCGATCTGTTTGTATGCGGCCGTGTCCGATACCGGGAATACGAACGAATCTGGAAGACCTTGCAGGCGCGCATACTCACGGACAGAGTAGGGGCGCACACCCAGAGGAAAGCGTTTATCTGCAATCAGTCGGGTGCTTTTATCTTTGGCATAGTGCGCAACGCAGGTAGGGGCGATGTCGCCGCGGACCGGATCTGAAATAATCGGCAGGTCGCGGTATTCGCCGTTCATGCGAGCCGCCACGGCTTTCGGAATGGTTACCTGCGGATCCGCTTCCATAATCTCAGCCAGCGATACCGGGCGGGAGTGCTCAGGCGGACGTACAGCAAAGGATCGGCGAGTGCCGATAATAATCAGGCGATGGCGGCGCTGGGGTAACCATGTTTCTGCTTTAACCGGGCAGAAAACCTGAATGTAGTAATCCGGCATCCGGGTCATAGCTTCCATGACGATTGGAAAGGCGCGCATACCTGGTACGTTCTCAACGGTGTAGGCTTCCGGTCTGGCAATGGCCAGATGGCGCAGGGCGTGAAGGAACAACTCATCACCAGTGCGAGTGCCGTGGATGTCGGCAATACGGCTGTATTTTGTGCACGGATATGTGAAAGCCATAATGTCGCAGCTGTCTTGCTCCAGCACCAGCCGCTGCGTGATGTCACCTTCTACCAGCTTGTGATCATGGTTAGCGCGATATGTTTTGCAGGCGTCTGCATCCAGCTCGAATGCCTGACCGATCTGGATACCGGCCTGCTGCAGGCCAAGGTCCATCATGCCGATGCCGGAGAAGTAGGTGTTTGCGGTGATCATTCAGCACCAACCTTAATATCTTCCAGATACTTGCAGTTACCGATCAGCTCAGAGTCTTCAGCAAGGCACACCAGCAGCTGTACTTGTTGTTTCGGTTGTGGAATTACCCACTGACCGATGCGTATACCAGAAGCGACAATAAAGCCGATGGCCAGCAGGAAAAGAGTGGTGCGCATGGTATCGACCAGCTCAACGATTTTGATTAAATCTTTCATTGCGCCACCGCCTTACAGCCAGCTGGCTGGCCGTTGGTGTTCAGACGCGGCGTCAATACGCCAGTGCGTGATTCAAGGTACTGACAGCCGGTTCCGTAATCTGTACGCAGAATCATGTTGCTTCTATCGTGGCCGTCGGTGCTGTCTTTTTTATATCCACCGGTGGCCAACCAGCCGATAGCTGCAATTGCCATATACCCAGCAAAGAGCATCCAGGCTATGTGGTTCACGACTTTTTTACCGGCGTTCGCAACAGCGTTTTCGATGATCTGCTGAGGGGACTGGTTCATGCGGTCACCTCATCAGGCTCTATCAGGTCCAGCTCTATATGGCCTATGTTTGAAAAGTCCGGATCGTCTGCATTGAATACGCAGTTCAGAACATTACTGGACTGGATCACTGCATTCATCGCATCACGCAGGTCATCTTCGTCGTAGTGTTCGCCTCTAATAACTGCCTGTACCTGATCGCGCAGCCAGGCAATTTCCTCGCTGAGATTCTGGCGGAGGCCATTCATCGAAACTTTCATGCAGCACCGCCTTTCATTTTGTCGATAATTTCCAGAAGACGGAGAGCCAACGCCTGCAGCGTCATGTAGCTCAGCTGCTGATTCATGGCGCTGCGGATTTCTTCAGTGCTCATGTTGTTGATCAGCGGCTCAGAAATAAACTGAGCCCCTTGGTCTTCTGGCATGACATTCCAGTAAGTGGCTCCGTCATACGCATTACCGCCGCACGCTTTCCAGCACCTGCCGTCTGCATCTACGGCAATACATCCAGGCTCCCAGCTTTCTGGTGAGCGCAGTTCATTCATCCAGCCTGCAGGATCGTCGTTAAAGAAAACCACAAGCCCTCCGATAAGCCGCTTATTGCCTTCCATGAAGGCGTTACGCTTTTCTAACAATTCTTTTTTGTTCACGACCCTATCTCCTGTACTGTAAATTTCCCGGCCTGCGCCTGGCCACGATCAGCGTTAAAAACGTGCATCAGATTAAGCGCCTTGTGTGTATGTGAATTGAGGTTTTCTGTTGGTCGCCTCACGAAATTCTTTAATGGCGGCCATTTGCACCATCGCCATGTACTCCGCCAGATCTTTGGCTGAGCAGTAATACTCTGATTTCTGGCTTCCGTGCCGATAAAACGGAATTGGAAGCTGCAGATCTGCAGCACGCCTTGACGCTTCGTGAATATCTCTCAGGCCGAATTTGCCCATGACTAAAGACAGTGGAATATCTGACATAGGCGCGTATTCTTTCAGCGCCAGCTCAACGCGATAGTTAAAATCGATCTGCTCAGGAGTTAATTGCTTTTTCATCGTTCGTACCGTTTGCGTAATTTCGTTTTAGCCAGGCGTCAACGTCACCTTTGCTGTAATACTGTTGTGGGCCGGGATTAATCCGTTGCGGGGCCGGGAAGGGGTCTTTTTCCCGCACTCGCCAGCGCGTCAGGCTTTTCACGCTGACCCGGCAATGCGCCGCCGCTTCCTGAGTTGTCATGTACTTGCTCATGCAGAGCTCCCCAGCAACTTGGCCGGTTTTTCCCCGGTTACTCCGTGACGTATGTTCACTTTCTTACCCGCATCAAATCCGGCTTGCTGGGCCTTCAGCTCTGCTATGCTTCTGGGTTTTGTGTTGGCAGTTGCTTTTCTTTCTCCGACTGGCGCTCCGGTCATTTCAGATACGGCGCTATCGTGACTCTCTTTCTGCTTGTCAGTGACAGAGCTGGCAAACGCTGAAACGCTTTTATTTACTCCGATAATCCAGCCGACCCGGAAAGCGTTGGCTGATTTCTTTTTGGCACCAGCATTCAAAGCTGAATGCTCAATAAGGCTTAATTTTGTTGCTGATTCCAAACTGTGCTGCAGCTGGATAAAGCAGAATTTCGACAGCTCAGGCGCCGGTGGCTCGCCAGCAAATAAAATAGACTTAGGTCCCGTATAGACGGTGCATCCGAACGCCCGAGAAACGACGTTGCACAGCATCGTCATCCATACTGGGTACCGGCGGTAGCTTGTTGCCAGGCTTTCGATAACTATCTCAGGCTGATTCACATCGTTAAATTCCAGCTGATACTTTTTCAGCAGGGCGTTAGCTTGGGCCATTGCCCGGGCAGCTTCGTGCGGCTCGCTGGATTCAGAAAGCGCCAGGCATTTACGGATTTTTGCGATTGCGCGGTCTTTGCTCATGCTCATTATGAAATGTCTCCGGAAACGCGAAATGTACGGCCATCTTTGTAGATCCAGCCCTTTTCTTTTGCTTTCTCGTAGTGGGGCTTGGCGTTTGAATAACCGAGCCCCAGCCCGCTTTTGAATGTTTCGATCGTCACCTGACTGCCAGCCTCCATAGCAAGCAGAAAGTCCGGTATATCGCTGTTTTTGTGCGTCGTTTCTTCAGATTTCTCAGGAATTCCCGCGGTGATTTCCCGAACTTCCTGTGTACCTTGTGCGTCCCGTGTATTTTCCTTGGCAGCGTCAGTGCTGGCTGTCTTTGAGCGGGCACCGATCAGCCACAGGGAGACGGCGCGCAGAACATCGACCAGTGAACCCACTAACAGGAATCCGCCTGTACGGTACTTTTCCGCGCCTGGTGCCTCTGCAGTGGCCTGCAGCATTTCCAGACTATCCAGTTGGCTGCTCAGCATCTGCAGCTCTGCAGACAGGCGCTCGATGCGGTCCCGCTCTTCCTGCGCTTGGCTTTTATGACTGATCTCAAGAAAGCCTTTTTCTGCAGCTTCAGCCTGACTGATCTGGCTGGCTTTTTGGTCATATTCCGCTTTAATGCGCTCATGCTTTCCTGCCATGACTTCTGACTGGGTTACCACGGCAGGGTAATATGTGTGCAGAGCGACACAGGTAGCCCACACACTGATTGCAGTGAGCAACACAGCCATAAACCACAGCGCTCCGGCCATCATGCCCCGATGGTTTGGAGCCTCGCTGGTAAACACAATCTGCAGTGCAGTGATGACCAGCGCGAACACTGACAGCAGCACACGGATGTACAGGTCAGTGCTGAATTGCACAGCCGCGATAACGGCAGTTCCCAGCGTCACGGCGGTCAGCAAAGTAGCGCATCCCCGGCAGGTGATGTTTATCCAGTCGACGCGCATATTAAAACTCCAGCATCATCGTGAGATTCAGCTCTGCAAACTGCAGGCGCTTTAAAATAGCAGCAGGGGATTTATCAATCGTCTCCGGATAAGTTGCAGAGAATTTAACGATCTCTTTGCCAAGGCCGGAAAGAAGCAGGCCGGACGGGCTTGCTTCGTCGCTGAAAACTCCCAGCTCAGGATAAACAGGCCACATTGCGGGCTGATTTGACACCTGTTTCACAGCTCACATCCTTTTTTAGTGTCGGCCATCATGTCGATCAGTTCGTTTGCGCGAGCCAAACTGAATACACCCAGATAGCGGACGGAACGGTCCATAAGCACGCGCATTTTCAGATCGTATTCAAAATTGTTGGCTCGCACGATTGCGCGGACAGTCCACTCTTTTACGTTCGCCAGGTCTGCCACATCGACCATGGTCAGGTACGTGGTGGGCTCTTTACCTTTAAACAGGGCGATTTCTTTTTCTTCCCAAAGCGGGCATGGCATACCATCAACAACGCACTGTTTGGCGCGTTCCGGGAGCTGGCGCAGCTTCAGGCGCTTGCGAAAAGTGGATCCTGAAATGGAGAGCTCACGGCACGCCTGCAGAAACGTCATATAGCCTTTTGGCGGAGTAAAAAACTCAACCGGCGCCTGGTGCGCTGGCAGAGGAACCGTTTCACTGTTGCCCGCGATGGTTTTAATCTTGCCGCCGCGCTTCATAAATTCGGCTATCTGCTCTTCCAGTTCGTCACGGTGCGGGTTTTTATGGTGAGGTGAAGGAATGGCTACGGGCTGGTTATTAAAGAGCATCAGACTGCCTCCTCTACTGCTTCGATGGTCATGTTTGCAAGTTCGATCTCTGCCGCTTCATCAGCGATGGATTCATTCGTTTTGAGTGCAGACGGCAGCGGCTTGCCCGGTACTTCTTCATTGATCAGGGCGCAGATCTCTTTAAACATATCGACGTAAAGCATGAGGGCGACTGACGCCGATTCCGCGTAAACCTCATCCACCGGTTGAATGTTTTCCTGCTCATTCTCCTGCTCATTCTCCGGCTCATTATCATCTGCCATGGCTTTAATCGATTTAATCTTTAAGCCGGGGTCTAGCGTCAGCAGATACAGTTTCCGGAAGTTCAGGCGGATGCGATTTACCTGTGATCCGAATTTCAGGGCCTGAATCAGACCGAGCTCATCATTTCCGCAGCTCAGGTCGATGCCACTCACTGAAATAACGCTCCCATCAGAACCTTCACCCTTCAGGACCAAACTGGACGCCAGGTCAAAGTTATTGAACGAACCTGGTACCCCTTCCAGATGGCTACGCAGGCGACTGGTCAGCGCCATTTTTTGATCTTTTCCATGTGGCTGGACGCGGTGCAGCTTTTCAAACAGCTTCGACAGAGCGCGGATTGCTGTCTTTGTGGTGCCGTCAGATCCGGAAACAAAAGTAACCCCGGTATCGTAGTGGTACAGGATTCGGGCACTGTCGTATTTGACGGGCATGTACCGAGCAATAGCGGCAATAACTTCGTTACGGATGCCTTCCTCAACTGCGTTAGTCATTTCAACGCCGTTGCTGATCGCTTCTTCAACGCGCTTTTCCGTTTCAGCGTTCAACACGCTGCGATTCAGCTCACGGTGAGCGGTCAGCACTTCAACCATAAATCCGCCCTCAAGCGGGGTTACATATCGCTTGGTGATGCCGTTGCGCATAAAAGCGCTCATGCTGAATTCAGTGTCGCCGATGCTTTCACGACGAAAGCCAGGCTGATCTTCAATCAGCAACTCAATATCTTTGCCCGCAGGCAGATCGGCGACAAAGGCTGTAAAGTTTTTAAGTTTGAACATCATCAGTTACCTGCAGTACGGTTAATTATTCCGGCACTTGCCTGAATCCTTCAGGCCCCCGGCAGCCGGCTCCGGGTCAGGGTGCTCCTGTGGAATGGGCACTCAAGGAATGCCCATTTCGCAGAAATACACCGGGGTTATTGAGCCTTCGACAGGTCAACGCCGAAGCTGACCAGAATGTCGGTCAGTTCATCCTGAGCGTCGGCATCAATGCCTTTCACGGTGCAGAAGTGGTTGAGTGCAAGGCCCAGCGTGCGCGGGATATGGTCGGTTTCCGGCTTGGCTTCAGCCGCTTCAGCCGCTTCAACCGCTTCAACCGCTTCCGGCTCTTCCTGCACTTGCGGGGCTGCTGCAGCCATCATTTTTGCCTGCTCTGCCAGCATTGAAAGTTGCTGCAGAGCAACATCAATAGCGGCCTGTGCTTCTGCTTCACGGTCCGCGAAATTTGACGTTGGCAGGTTGCTCAGGCGGTCGATTTCGTTGCGGATTTCCTGCTCTGGCTTGCCGAAGAAGTGGGTAGGCATCATTCGGATAGCGCTGATTGCATCCGTGATTTTCTGAGCCTCGCGTACTTTCTCCAGCTCTGCTTCTGCCTTAGCTTTTGCCTTTTCTGCCAGCTCAAACTGGATGCGCTCATCCAGCATGACTGCCAGGCGGTCACGGGCTGCAGCCTGTGCCTCAATCGCTTCGCGCTTCAGATCGTAGAAATCGTTTTCAGTGTCGATTGCTTCCAGCGACTCCAACAGCTCTGCAATACCTTCTGAGTTCATGCCTTGGGCGCGGGTAGTGAATGCCTTAATTGCGTCCACTTTCTTTTGCAGTCGGGCAATGCGCTCTTCTTTTTCACGCTTCAGGCGGTCATCCCAGCCTTTTTTAAGCGCTGCCAGTGGCGCCTCAATTTTTTTAATTTCCGCTGTAATTCGCTTAGCTTCGTTATCAATGGCCCTGCCGGCGTCAAGATATGGCTGCTTGATTTCTTTGCGCGCAGACTCGATAGCAGTACGGGTGCTGCTCAGAGTTTTTGCGCCGGCTTTAAACCAGTCATAGTTATCGTTAGTTACTTCAGCAGGCAGGGTGCCGTACTGCTCGCGCAATGCGGCCAGGCCCGCTTCAGTTTTAGTAAAGAGCTCGATATTCACCGAGTCAGTAGCTGGGTCGTAGGCGTTAAAGTTTTCCATTATTTAATCCTCATCGTTTTGTTTAAGAACTTCGTTTTTGCCGGGGCATCCGCCATTGCTGCAGCGGGTACCGATACGGTTTTGTGTGACTTCACCACAGGTGTTGCATACCACGTCGGTGATAGGTGAAATTGCATCAAGGCGAGCGTTGTAGGCGTCGTGAATGGGCTTCAGCACCTTCGTTTTGTCTGCCTTAATCGTAAGAAGGCGGCGCTCAATCTTTTGCAGTTGAGCGTTATAATGTGCCTTCAGTGCGGCAGGGCTCTGGATGGTTTCGAAAGCTGCGATTGCAGAGTCGATAACCTCTTTTACTTTGCTGATCTCTTCTGCTTTCTTTTCATCCGCTTCATCTGCAGCAGCGATCTTTTCCTGAGCTTTCTTTTCTTTCACAAAGTTAGGATCAGAGAACTCACTCATGAATACATCTGCAGAGAATCCCAGCATCGACAGTGCTTTTTTCAGGGCATCTGTCACGCTTTTTTTCGTCACTTCAGAATCGGACTTAGGACCATGAGCGGTGTTAAAGATATATTCTGTGTGCCCATAGCTGGTGAATTCGGCACGCTGATTGGTTTCCGGATGCATATACCAAAACTTGATTTTTGCGGTGTGGTTGACTTCTTTACACACCTCGGCGTTGTTCACAAAAATAGGGACACCATCACGAAAGAACTCTTCAATGTCGTCGAAGCCCCAGCCGATTGCATACGGTCCGAATAATTTGGTGGCCTGCTCAAACATGTAATAGCTGACGATGCTTGTAACGTCACGACCACCATAGAAATTGGTTTTCGTGCGATTGGTCGGGGTCTTATCGACCTGGCTCCAGATCAGCATATTTTGATTTTCGGTATTAGCGCTCATTTCGTTGCTCCTTTAACAAGTGCCAGCGTCATAAGGTAAATGGATAACTTCAGGGAGCCCGTGGTTATCGGCCTGACGGACCCGCTTGCGACTTTCACGGTCCACTTTGAGCGGGTCCGCACCGCCGTTATCTTTTCCCGGGATATGCTGATTCCGGGCGCAGCTAAAGATTGATTCAAAGTCAGCACTGAATCGTTCCTCAATTTTGGTTTTCATTTTTGTCCTAGATAACGGTCATATCCGCGCCATATAAAGCGGCGTTTTTTCGGTATTCAGATTCGGTATATTCCAGAACGACAGGTAAAACTTTCTCGGAGTATTCCAAAGCGGCGCGCTGAATAACTTTGCGCTGGATTTCGATTGCGGAGCCGTTGTGCTCGCCTTTCTCTGCCGCATCTGCCGCGGCAAAAATTGCCGCTTCCAACTGCTCAGAGTCATCGACGTTATCCCAGATGGATTGCATTATGTTTGCTCTGGACACCGGACCTGTTGGCAGGTCAATGACTCGACCATCCAGCAGCATGCTGGCGAGCTCATGTGCGGTCATATCGTTGCTTGGTTCTGATGGCTCTGAGCCCAGATCGCCAGGTCCGAAAGTAGCTGCTTTCATTGCGTCACCGTCCAAAAGAGTCCAAAAGGGTTTTAAAAAAACCGGGGGAATGCCCCCGGAAACTCGATGTGGAAAAAAACATGCCGCGAACCCTAATCACCGCGAACGGGTACAAATATGAACTATCAGTTCTTTTTAATCAAGAAAAAAGATGAACTAATAGTTCTTTTCTTTGGATGGAAAAGTAAGTTACTGATTTTATTGTTAATTTTTCGACGCCTGACGGGCTTTGAATGACAGGATTGCCCGGTCCTGAATCTACCAGGCATAAAAAAACCCGCACATGGCGGGCTTTATTTAAGGGGAGAAGGGGAGGTATTAACTATCTGGACTGTCCGGAGCGCACGATCTGGACACCGATAATATCATCCATGTATTTCACAGATAGTTCCCGGATGCTTTTCTTTTCGCTCTCTGCGATGCCTGCAGCATCCATAGTCTGCATACGCTGTTGAATCGCAGCGGGAGTGAACGCAGCGTATGTTCCTCGACGTTCAGCGATAGCACGGGACGATTCCCAGTTAGTCGCTGCCAGCTCATAAATTACACAAATCAGCGCTTGGTCTGCACTGTGCTCTGTTTCAACAATCTTCCAGCAGCTGCTCAGCAGATCGGCGACAGCAGGAGCCCAGCCAGTCCGGTAGGTTGTTACAACTTGATGCGATATGTCTCTAACCATGCTGGCGTTAACTGCATCAGGATTGACGGCGGCTGACGTGTGGGCTGCTGCAGTGATAAGCAGGGCGCAGATTAAAGGTTTCATGCTGATCCTTATTATAGGGTGATGCTGTCTTGATCATAGGTTGCCAGAACCTTGCCGATTATCTGGTTTTCTTCGACTCTCACCGGCTCCCAACCGGGCGCAGTGTTCTGGAATGACATAATCCACCCGGCTGGGGTCTGTTCGACCATCCCAACCAGGTAGGCTCCACTGGCTTTAACTTGGAATAAAAAGGTTCCGCCATCCGGTCCCGGCTTTCGCTCTGGATCAATCAGGACGATAGTCTTTCCCGGGGTGATGCGGGATGCAATAGACGGCATATCCTCAATGTATGCAAATGTCCTGTCAGAGCCGTTCATGTGGGCCTTAATGGCGGTTAAGAACGCGGGTGATTCTGACGATTCGACAGAATCACCCGCGATCATTAATGAGATATCGCTCTTTGCAATAAGAGGCACCTTACTGCCGGCACTCTCTTCAGGAGGTGCGGCGGTAGTTGTTCCATATTCCAGCCATGCGGGCGACACTGACAGAAACTCGGCAATCGCTCTCAGGTTGTCGTGACCAGGCATGGACTCGGCATTTACCCATTTACTCGCAGCTTTTGGCGAGACGTGAGTTATCTCGGCCAACCGCTTTGCGGAGCCGTGACGCTTGATACCTTTGTTTTCCAGTGCCTTCAGCAGGCGAGCGGTGAACTGCTCGCGTCCGGAATTAGATTTTTGTCTCTGAACCATAAGTTCCAAACTAAAAAAGATTGAACCGAAAGTCAGTTCCTCATAATATGAACCAATAGTTCATTAAATGAGGGTTTTACCTATGACTGAGTTCAATCAGTTCACTGTAGCATCCGGTATTAAAAATATCGGCATACCGAATGTTTCTAACGCCTGCGGTGTAACTGACCGCGCTGTTTACAAGTGGGTCAAGAATAACCGCCTGCCAGCATCCGCCTATGTCGGTGAAAAGCCATACGCGGCAATCCTGTCTGATCTGAGCGGCATCCCTGAGTCAGCCTGGCTGCAGCGCCACAATCCATCTGCAAGCGATTCAGCTGCAGCATGATCAGTGCAGAGCGCGGCCACGACGTTCGACGGCAACAACGATTTGCCGGCGGATGGCAGCAGCCTGATCCTGAAATCCGCGTGCGCCTTCCGGTGCACTCCCTGTCTCCTGATCAATGCGGTGCCATTGGGCGGCCAGTGAGTCAAAAAACTTCACTGCGTCGCTATCCGATGCCTCCGGCGTTATCAGGGTATGAGTCAGTGCGTGCATTGCACAGCGCAGGGCTGCAATTTCGGCAGTCAGTTCAGCGATCTGGATTTCATTCTCGTCAGTCATCTGTTTTGGCTCTCCGCTCAAGTTTTAACCACAAATGCAGTATCGCCACGGGAACCAGTAGGTTCTGTGCGAAATTTTTGGAGCTTTCGTATGAATTCCGATAATGATTTAGACCTACCGAGAGACGGTGAAGAACGCCTGAGTGCGGCGGAACTATGCAAGCGTGATCATCGATCATTTTTTCGTGCGTTGCAGGCTGATTGCAAAACGCATCCCGGTGGAACAACGGGGTTGGCTGAAGAAATGAAAGTTAATAATACGACGCTGGCCAATCAGATTTGTCCGAACAATTCGACGTCGCCACCAAGTCTGGCACGCCTTTTTGAAATTATCATGCTTACAGGAGGCCGTCGCACTGTACCGGCAATCTGCCGGCTCAACAGTACAACTCCGCTCCCGATAACTTTACGTCCTAAAACCCCACTTGAATCCATTCGCTGCTTCATGGCGTTCACTCGCCAGATGGGCGAGGCTCTGAACAAAGGCAGCGAATTCGCCGAAGACCTGAAATTCAGCGCGTCAGAGCGTGAGCAACTGTTGCCAATCCTGCTGGACGGCCAGAAAGCAATTTTAGAGCTGATTCAATCGCTGGAAGGGTGAGCGTATGAGTGTTGTTGCGTTTGAAAAAGAGAGGCGGTGGATGGATAACCCGCAAGGCTACAGCCAGATTGATAACCGGTTGATTGAGGGGCTTTATTCGTCCGATTTTAGCGGTACTGAATTTGCGGTCATTGTTGCTGTGCTGGCGCACACCTGGCAGTTCCGCAAAACAGAGGAATTAATCCCGTGCAAGCGGCTGGCGTCCAAAATGGGCCGGCACGTTAAAACCGTGGAAAAGACCGTGCGCGAACTGAAAAAGAAAAACGTCATTTATCAGACTGCAGGCGGTGAGATCGGCATTAATCCAGATGCTGAAGAATGGCTGACAGGCAATCGCTCTGACTCAGCTAAAGCCCGCTCTGAGCAGGCCGTCAAGAGCAAACGACGGAACCAAAAGGCAGCAAAAAGGGAATCTATAGATTCCCAAACAGGAAACCTACAGGTTCCCGGAAAGGAATCTGCAGATTCCCAAATTGATGCTCAGGGCCGGGAATCTACAGGTTGCCAAAAAGAGAATCTACAGGTTGCCACAGAGGGAACCAACAGGTTGCCAGATCAGGAACCAGTAGATTCACCCTTATATAATAAGAATATAAATACTAATAAAACTTTAAATAAACCTGATGAAAACCTGACGCCTGACGGCGATCAGGCCCCATCCAAAAAAATTGAATTGCTGGAGAAGATTCAGGCTAAACATCCTGATGCGGCAATTGCCACAAAATCCGGTGGAGCCAACCGCTGGGGTACCGCTGAGGATAAAGCGCTTGCTTTGCAGATGCATGAGCAGGTTGTTCAGGTCACGTTCGATACCAAGCCCTTCACGTCGCACAATCAGGCCAGCTGGGCGAATGAAATCCGGCTGATGCGAGAGCAGGACGGGCGCTCTCACGCAATGATCTGGGCGCTGTTCCACTACGCACATACCGAAACGTCGTGGGGCCTCTGGCGTGAGCAGATCCTGAGCCCCGGAAATTTACGCGAAAAATGGGCGAAGCTGGCATCTCAGTACAACGCAAAACGCCACAAACTGAGAACCGGGTCTGAGCTTAAACGCGACGATGAAAGCCGCAGCTGGGGGGATAATATCAATGCCTATGAATGAGGTTTTTGCCGGTCATTACCTGCAAAGCCTGCAGGCCGGTGAGGCTAAGAAAGCGATGATGGGGCGCGGGTCTGAGTTTATCCCGGTAAAGGTTTACCCGGAGCTCACTGACGCAGATGTGGACCTGATGAACGTCGTTTTCCGCAAGCTGAAAGCACTGATTCCAGCGTGGAAGAATGCGCTGTACTCGCAGGGAATTGAACACGAGGCGAAGCGCGAATGGTTTAAAGCGTTCGTCGATGCCGGTGTTAATTCCCAGCATCAGCTTGATGCAGGCTTCGCGCGATTGCGCTCAGAGCCACAGACCTGGTGGCCGACCGTTGCAGAGTTTATCGGCTGGTGCCAGGTCCGGGCGTCTGACGGAGTGCCTGACTGTCACACGGCTTACATCGAGTTCTGCCGTAAATCCAGTGATCTGGCTGGCGCGACATTTTCACATCCTATCGTGCGCCTGGCGGGGTCCGGTGCTGGTCTTTTTGAAATGCGCACACTGCCGGAAGAGCGCGCTTTTCCGATCTTTGAGCGCAGTTTCATGGTACTGAAGCGGCGACTTGATGCCGGTGAAGAGCTGGGTGCTGACATTCCAAAGGCGCTGCCGCAGGAATCAATCTGCCCGCTTTCACGCGATGAAAATAAGGCCCGGATGATGGAATTGCTGAGGGATGTGCAATGACTGAAATGCGCACTCTGCAGGATGCGATCTGTTCCACTCTGGTGAGAACCGGCGCAGTGAGTTTTGACATTCTGGCATCGTCGTTTGATGCGGATATGCCTGAAAAAGTATTGCGCACTGCGCTTAACGGCTTGGTTGAGGACCGTCTGGCACATCGAGGGGCAGGGCGCTATCAGATTCGGTCGGAGTATATGCAGAAATACATGCCAGTGGAAAAAGACAGCGAACTGACTGAGCAGCTTCTCATGTATTCCGTGGAAAGCGAGGTTCTGGATCTGTCCGACATGCTGAAAAGCGAAACCGGAAAGATCACAAACAAGGCTGTGAAACTGCAGCTGCTGGATTCTCTGATTTCCATTCTGCCGCAGAGGGAAATTAAGCGACTGCTGAAAGGCATTCGTGCGGATATCAATGCCATGGGCAGTGTGCAGCATGAGCGCGATTAACGGACTCCCCGGGGAGGGTTATCTGACATACGTTGCCGGCCATGAAAACTACAACGTGACCCCTGAGCAGCGGTCTGCGATGGATGAGGACCGCGCCCGCTGGTATGAGGCTACCCGGATATTTAAACCGGTGCGTGATGCACGAAAAGCAAATAATGCAGCCGCAGCGAAGCGCGCCCGCGCTGATGTTAGCCTGTGGTTGACGCAGTGTCCGGATGAAAAACGGGAAGACATGAGGCGCCGGATTAATGTGCTGGCCAGCAAGCTGAAAGGTGGAAAATGAGCGTCGAAATTTACATGGTCAAAACAGAGGGGAATATCTGGATTCCCGCCAGCGCCTCAGATCGTGAGTCGCAGACCCCACTAAAAATCGGCCATGCGTATAAGGTCGATGTGAAAGAGGTCCGGAATTATCGCTTTCACAAAAAAGGCATGGCGCTGCTGCGCTTTTTGTTCGACCACTGGGAACCGTCTGAGGATGCCAACAGCGCAATGTTTCACGGGCAACCGGTGGCCAAAGATTTTGATCAGTTCCGAAAAAATCTGACATGCCTGGCGGGCTTTTACACACCCGTTTGGAATATGCGCGGCGAGGTCCGCGTGGTACCGGAAAGCCTGAGTTTCGGAAGTATGAGCGAAGAGCGATTCAGGCAGGTATTTAAGGGTCTGCTTAACGTGGGTTGGCAGAAGATTTTACAGCAGGTCGGGTACCGGAGCCCGGAATCGGTAGAGCAGACGCTGCAGGAGCTCATGCACTTTGAATAAGGCAGACAAAGCGCGCTTCGATGCTCTGACGGACCAAGGTTGCATTGTGTGCAGGCTGGTTTTGTCTGTTTGGACCCCGCCTGACATTCATCACTTGCGGTCAGGCGTGGGCATGGGGCAGAGATCTGGGCATGAAAGAACAATCCCGCTGTGCCACACGCACCACCAAGGCCAGTGGGGAATTCATGCGATGGGCACGCGGGCATGGGAGGCTCATTTTGGGTACTCAGAAGAACGGCTTTTAACGATCACGAACGCATTACTGAGGGGCGAACAATGCGAAGCATAAACACCGTAGTAAATGGGCGGCCAGCTCAGGTGGCAGTAAAGCCATTCTATAAGCATGAGCGGCTGATTATTTCGATTGATCCGGATTCCGATAAGAACGGGGTGGCCGTGATTGTCGGCGGTGAAATCGAAGAACTGCGAGCGCTGGATTATTTCGATCTGAATACGTTTCTGGTGGCAAAGCAGCCGCTTAATCCGCTGATCCTGCTGGAAGACGTGGACAACTCAAAACCCACTTGGCCGTCCGGAGCCAAGCGCGCAATCCGTGAGAGACGGTCCCGGGACGTGGGTAAGGTTCAGATGGCTGCGCGACAGATCCGCAAATTGCTGGAGCATCTGAGTCTGGAATACCTACTGGTTACGCCGCTGGAAATTCTGGAAAAGCGCCGCTCAAAGACTGATGGCCAGTTTTTCAATGATCTGACCGGCTGGCATGGCCGAACTAATGCGGATAAGCGGGACGCGGCCATTCTGGGCCTGTACGGGCTGCCAGACGATTATTCCATCTGCCCTGACCGCCATGTGTTCACTGGTGGCCGTTGCCAGGCGTGTGCGCTGGCAGAGGCCACCAAGCGCCGCCGTGCAGTTAAGCGCAAGGCAGCGGCACAGCAGAGAGCTGCTGCAGCGCAAGCGATTGCAAACAATCACCCTTAATTCATCCTGAAACCGGAGAAAACAATGTTATTACCGAAGGTGAACGTCAAAAAAAATGATCTGCTTAAACACCTGGTTGCGAACCAGAAAAAGCATAAGGCCGACATTGCGGAAGCGCTGAAAATGCGCCGGGAAAACATACGGGCCGCTCTACTGGAAGCGGTGAATAAAATCGACAGCAGTAAAGAATATCAGCCGTCTGACATGATCCGATTCCCGATGCCGCAGAACCGGGATCACGATTATGAAAAGGCGATTCAGATGGTCAAGATGACCACGGATGATGTGATTCAGCTGGACCAGAACCAGTTTGAAATGCTGGTAATGGATCAGTGGGGGTGGAAGTCAGAGCTCATAAGCACCAGCGCTTTGTACGGAAAATTTATTGAGTAACCGGGGTGTGACACATGAAAAACCTTATTAAGCGTTGGTTCGACCGAATAGTGGCACGGATTCGTGAGTCAATCACGCATTCAGCAGTGCGTAAGCCTAAGCCTAAGCCTGATCCGCTCTGGCGGGTATCTGGATTCCATCCGGACTTAGGCCGCCCCTGCAAGGGCGGAATGACTGCAGAGCAGGCCATGGCGCACAAGGAGTACATGGAAAGCATTGGCTATACCTATGTGATTATGGAGCCGGAAGCATGAGCGCTAATTTGTGTGCGGTTGATGGCGTATTAGGGTCTGTTCATGGCAACCGGGGCCGCAAGATATTCGGCCTGTGCCCAAAAGTGAAGGTGGGCGGAGGTTGTGGCGCGCATGGCAATACAAAGTGTGAGCACATGATCAAGATCAAGCCGGAAGCCGCGGCGAAACCGACTGAAATTAAAGTAATTGATGAGTATTTGGGGTAGGTGGAATGCCAAAGAATGCCTTAAAAATTAAACCGATTGCGTCCGCTCCGGATAAAGGCGAGTTCTTGGCGCGGGATTCATACGGTAACTTTATCGTTGTTGAACGATACCATGCACCTGCAGTGATGGGGCAGAACCTGGTTATTAATCGCTGGACTGGGAAGTGGTGGAGGGCTGAATACTGGGCCGAAATACCAGATCTGAAGTAGGCAGACAGAGCGGGCAAAGGCCCGCTTTTTCTATTGTGGCTGAGTATTACGCAGCCGCTTTCTAAGCGGTAAAATATAAGCCATACGCACTGGGCGAAAACGTCACAAATAAGCGCTCAGGCAAAACAGAAGTTTAATCAACATGAGGATGACGCCATGGGCCGATCTGTGAATAAAGTGACTCTTATTGGTACTTTGGGGCGCGACCCGGAAGTACGCTATATGCCAAACGGTAATGCCGTTGCTAATCTGACATTGGCAACCGATGAAAGCTATAACGACCGTCAGACCGGTCAGAAAGTTGAGCAGACGGAATGGCACCGCATTGTGGTGTACGGCAAACTGGCTGAAATCGTTCAGCAATACCTGACCAAGGGCTCTAAAGCCTACTTTGAAGGCCGCCTGAAAACCCGCGAGTGGGAAAAGGACGGTATCAAACGCTATACCACTGAAATCATTGCTAATGACATGATGATGCTGTCAGCTCCCCGGGATGGCCAGCAGCAGGGCGGGTATCAGCAACCTGGTCAGATGATGAATTCCCCGCAGGGTGGGCAAGGCTATCCGCAATCAGCAGCAGCACCGCAGAATCACCCGGCATCCGGTTTTCAACAGCCGATGCAGCAGCCACAACAACAGGGTGGAATGATGCAGCAGCCGCAGCAGCAACAGCCACAACGTCAACAGCAGCGCCAGCAGCCGCAGCAACGGCCCCAGCAACCAATTCCGCACACTAATGGATTCGACGATTTTGACGACGACATCCCGTTTTAGCGATTACTTTAGATAAATATTAATTTGTAGTGGTGGGTAATACCGCCCCTGCTTTAAATAAGCCGTAAGGCAAGAGCGCCGAAGAGCGACACAGCGAACCCTTATCACCCACTGACCATAATGATCAGATGAGGTGAAACTCAATGAAAGATGGCCGTCTTTCCGCAGCACAGATTAAAACGCAACAACTACGCATGATCGGTGAACGGGCTCGTCACGCCCGGGAAGAGATCAATAACATGCGACAGGGTGATGCAGCAGCACGCCTTGGCTATTCAAATTCCTCCTATCTGTCAAAGATAGAATCCGGAACTGTCAGCAATCTCAGCACAACAACCATATCCAACATGGCAACCCTCTACGATGTCAGCGCCGATTACCTGCTTGGCCTGACAGAAGAATGGGAGACAGCCGTTCCCCGGGCAAGCAATCAATACCTGGTGGACCTGCTGGAAAGATCCCGGAAGCAAGACATGAGAGTGTTGGCAAAATTAGAGAAGAAAGTAAACGACGTAATGGCAGTAACTTTGGACGTTGCAGGCGCAGCACTGGAAGCACAGCAGGCACTGGAAAGTTTCATTGCGAAATGCCCGGAGATTGAGGATATGCCAGCCAGCAAGCTGATCAACCGAATTCAGAAGGCTGCAGAGCATGCAGCGTATGCCCGCTCAGTGGCAAGCCGGTACCGGACTCTGTGCCGGGTGGCAGCAGTTGACTCATTACCTCTGGACCTTGAACCGAACAATACGGAAGCCTGATGGCGAAATTAACAGCAGATGAATGGCAGTATGCTCGCGCAGTCTGGGAGGCAGATGAGCGCGAAGGCTACGCATGGCTGGTAAAAGAGCTTGATCTACCGGTATCAGACAGTGCAGTACGTAAAAAAGCCAAGAGCCAGCAGTGGGAAAAAGGCGCGGAATTATCAGACGAACTTTTGGCGGAAAAACTGCAGAAAGACGGTGGTAATGGCGGCAGTATTCCGCCTGGTGGTAGCGACGGATCTGATGACGGCAGCACAGATGACGGTGACGATGGACCCGGTACCGGCTTAGTGGTCGGGCGTCCGTCCAAGTACCGGCATGAGTACAATGAAGTTGCCCGGCGGATGTTTTTGCTATGGAAGGATTGCACGGATGAGAAGCTGGGCGAGGTGCTGGGAGTATGTGAGCGGACTATCCACTACTGGAAGCAGCAGTACCCGGAGTTTTTGCAGTCAGTGAGGAAGGGCAAGGAATTGGCTGATGCGGAAGTGGCTAATGGCATGTACACACGGGCAGTTGGCTATGACGCAGACACTGAAACGGTTGTGGTCGTTGATGGCAAGATCATCATTCAAAACGTCAAAAGGCACTTCCCGCCCGATGTGAACGCCGCAAAATTCTGGCTTATGAACCGGCAGCCAGAGCACTGGCGCATGAAGCGCGAGGTTCTGGATATGCCGGATGAAAGCGATCTGGTATCGGATGATGAGCTGGACGCGCTGTATGAAGAGTCTTATGCGAAATCTGAGGCCGCAGCCGAGCGTATTCTTGGTCGTGGTGAACGGCTTGGTGTGACCATCGACAAGGTGGGTGAGGTTGATTAAGGCCAAAAAGCTGGTGCCGCTTCTGAGGCATCCGAAATGGAAGGCTTTTGCAAAGCGCTACGCCCATGACCCGGAACGGTTTGCGCGTGAGGCGCAGGGTATCTATCTGTCAGAGCAGCAGGAGGATCTGGCAGCGCTGATTGCGGCGCCTGGTTCCCGCGTTGCTGTTCCATCTGGCCACGGTACCGGCAAGACAACCAGTATCGCGAACCTGTGCGTTTGGCACCTGACCACTTATGCGCTGTCGGGTACGCTTCTGACCGCTAACGATATGGACCAGATGAAGGCAACCGTCTGGAAAGAAATTGCATTAGCGGTGGGGCGGATTAAGCAAGGTCCGCACGCATGGATTGCGGACTATATCGAGGTACTGGCAGACGGTACGGCACGAATCCGCGGTTATGAGGCTGAGTGGTTCATCGAAGCCAAGACGGCAAACGAAAAGAACGCGAACAAAATGGCCGGCCGCCATGGTAAGCGCCTTTTGATTATCGCTGATGAAGCGTCGACTATTCCTGATGCCGTTCTGACGACTCTGGCCGGTGCACTGTCGTCCGGTAGTGGCAACCGGATGCTGATGACATCCCAGCCCACCCGTACCGCTGGCTATTTCTATCGCGCCTGCCATGAACTTAACGCCCTGCAGCCGCGTGGCATCTGGACTGTTCTCACGTTGAGCTCTGTCGATTCGCCATGGGTGGAAGAAGAGGCGTTGATAGAGTGGTGGAATACATTTGATGAGGATGAGCGCCTTGTCCGTATTCTGGGGCAATTCCCGACCGATTCCGCTAAGTACATGATGGGCCGCCGCGTGGCTGAGTCGATGTACACCCGGGGGCGCATTATTGATGATTCTGAGCCGTGGGGCTGGATTGTGCTGTCTGACGTTGCCTTGGGCGAGGGGTTACGCGACAAAAGCGCCACGGTTGCCTGTCGGATTATTGGCCATGGCGAGGAACGCCGGGTTGAGGTGGTTGAAATCCCGTTGTTCAGCAATGCCGTTCGTTCTACGGTACTTCCGGGTCACATCATTGAAGCGGGCGCACGCCTGACTAACCCCACCTATGCCGTGGATGCTGGCGGTATCGGCGGAACAACCTGCCAGGCCATGGAAGACCGGGGCATTCCGGTGCATCGCATCCTGTGGGGCAATCCGTGTTTCCGTAAACGCAACAAAGAGCGCTATATCAACCTGCGTGCACAGGCTATGCACCAAGCGGCGATGGCTGCAAAAGACGGTCGTCTGTCGATCCTGACGCCAAGATACAAGAAATTCGTTATTGATCAGAGCTCACGCATACCTCGGGCGTTCACTGATCGCGCACTGATTAAAGTGCCGCCTAAAGGTTCGTCGGAGTGGGATGGCATGGGCTCGCCTGACTTGTGGGATGCTATCTGTTTTGCGTTTCTTGAGGGGTTGGATTACATGCCGGCCGGCAGTAGCGGCGACGCTCAGGATGACGGCATTGATGAAGCGACTATGCAGGCACTGGATGATCTGGACGACTGGCTGGACGATGATGAGCCGGAAGAGGATGCAGAGGCGCTGGGAAAATCCAGCAGATTGGGTGGTGCCTGGCTGGCGACAATGGTTCTAAACCAGTCAGGACCGCCACATGAGTTTAATTACCGCCCGTACTGACCGAATAACGGTCAAACTGAAAGAACTGAGCATTCGCAGCCTGATCCGGATGGCTGCCATGCCTGCAGATGCAGAGCACCAATTGACCACCATCATGCTGGAAAGCGCCATTGATAGCGTGGAATCAGGCCCGGAAGACCCGGCAGACTGGACCGTAGCCGAGCGAATCTATGTGAAGTGTCAGTATATGGCCGCAACACTGGAATCAGGCCCGGATTTCATCGTTTCCAGCTCTGAAAAAACCCCGTCAAAACTGAGCGACTACCTGCAGGGCGAACGCGACTATAAAGCGCCGTTTGTCGATGTAGGCATGTTCGATGATCAGAAGCTGATTGTACGCCACCTGACTGGCCGCCTGGCGGAATCCATTGAGCGGGTACTGGGCGCTATTGACGATCTGGGGGATTTGGGTAAGTGGGAGGTCGGCATGATGGCCGCTCAGCTGGTAGAGGCTGAGGGTTTTACTGAGCCGTCAACCGAGTCGATGCTGGACCAGCTTATTCTGGAAAGAATTAACCGGCTGCTGGATATGGACACGTTGTCATTCCTGAAAGCCTACCAGCTCTGGCGTATCGGCTTTGAAAAGCTGCAGCATCTGGTTTATCTGTCCGCGTCTGTCAATGACGGCTTGGTTTGCTTAGGCACAGGAGGGAAGGCCGGCACTGTACCGCCTGCCCGGTTTCCAGTGGATACCATCATCCCCGACTTTACGTATCGAATGGCTGGGAAACCTGCGCCAGTTAGCGCATGAATTGACGTTATATTCGTCCACGTCACTGGAGCAGGCAGAAAGCATGCCTCTATCCAGCGTTGAAGCATTCTTCAAAGGGGATTCGCTGAAGCGCTGGCAATCCAACAAGGAAGCGGAAATCAAAATGCTGGACGGCATTAACGAACGATTAAACGCGCTAATTAAAGCAACCAGCCACAGGTAGTATCAGAATGGGCGATTCAGAGCGCACAATTCACGACATCGAAATAGAAGCCATTAAATCAGATATGGCAGACATTAAATTGTCGATGAAAGAACTGGCAAAAGCAGTAATTTCTATTGCCCGGTCCGAAGAGCGGTTAGCAAACCTCTATGAGATGTTTAACAACCTGCAGGACCGGTTTAATAAGGTTGAGGGGCGCGTCCGTGAGCTGGAAAGCAAAGCGCCCATTAACTCGCGCACGAACCAGTGGTTAGAGCGCGGAATGCTGCTTGTTGTTGGCGCTGTAATGACCAAAGCCATCACCATGGTTATCGGTGGCTGAGCATGATAAAGCTGCTGCCAAACTGGAAAACCATCACCCGTAAAGCATCCAGCTTTCGCCTGGCGATTCTCGCCGCTGTGCTGAGTGGCGTAGAGATTATTCTGCCGATGTTTGAATCTGCTATTCCCCCTTTGGCGTTCGCCATTCTCTCATTCATCTGCGCCGTTATGGCTGCAGTAACCCGCCTGTTTGTTCAGCAAGGAATTACTCCGGATGAAGATTAGCCGCAGATCGGTCGCAGCTATCGGTATATCAGCCTCTGCGCTGGTTAGCCTGGTAATGAATGAAGGTTACACAGATAAGGCTGTTATCCCGGTTAAGGGCGACGTGCCAACTATCGGCTTTGGTACCACGACCCGGGAAGACGGCACGCCGGTTCAGATGGGCGACACAATCACGCCACAGGTAGCGCTGTCACGGGCGCTGACAGACGTTCAGAGGTTTGAAGGGGCGTTGAAGCAGTGTGTTGAGGTTCCGCTGTCGCAGCACGAATACGACGCCTATGTCAGCTTTTCATACAACGTCGGATCTTCCGCGTTCTGCAGTTCAACACTCGTTAAAAAGCTGAATCAACTGGATTATTCAGGAGCCTGTAAAGAGCTGCTGCGCTGGGTTTATGTGTCGGGTCGTGACTGCCGTTTAAAAGAAAGTGGCTGCGCCGGTTTAGTAACCCGTCGCCAGCATGAATACGACATGTGCATGGGGGTTGAATGAATATTTATCTGTCTCTGATTTTTGCTGCTGTCGCTGCGTTCGGTGCCTGGCGGCACCGCGCCATGATTGCGGATGCCGATCTTTTAACGCTGCGCTTGGAATATTCACAGGCCCGGGAAGAGGCTGCAGCGGATGCGCGCAAAAAAGAGCAGGTAATGCAGCAGGCAACCGCGGAAATCGACGCGCTGAATGCCGACCTGACGGCAGAGCGCGAGCGAAAAAACAGAGTGATTTACAAAGAGGTTATTAGTTATGTCAAAAGCCCTGATATTGAGCGCTGCAATCTGCCTGACGACTTCGTGCGCATCCATGAAGCCGCAGCCACCGGCATCATGCCCGACGATCCCGCAGCCGCCAGCGGATCTGATGATCAAAGCCGAACCTTTACGGACGCTGAGCTCATCGAAGTAGTAGCAGATAATTATTTGTCATGCCGGGCGGTCGCTGACCGGTTAAGCGGGCTCCAAGACTGGTTGAAATCTGTGGGGATTGCGAAATAAGAAAATCCCGGCATTCCCCCTTTCCTGAAGCCTGAAAATAGCTCTCAAATAACCGAGGGCTTTTTTATGGCAGTTTCATCCACCAACACACTTCAGAATATCCATTCGCAAGTCGGAGCGATGGCCAAAAAAGCCATGAACTCTGATTTCACCGTCGTTATCGCCGGTTATGATCAGTTTCAGTTTCTGACAAAGCAGTTTCCGTGGGCTGTTTTAACGCCTGGCGAGGGCGTGGAAGTGGCCGCGCCTATGGGTACCGTTGAATGGCAGGCTTCACAGGTGCATGTAAACCAGCAGGGTGCTATCTCACTGTATGAAACAGAGGATGGCATGGTTGATAACATGCTGGTCAGCATGCTGGTGAACGGCGGAACCTTTGACTGTGTTGTCTATCAGGGTACGCCAGAGCGCTTTACTAAGGCTAAGCGTTATCGCAAGTGCTTTATTAACGCTGAGCCGGTAGACCGCGACTGGGAGAACCGCACTCAACCAATGATGGTTACCGGTACGCTGTTCTATCACTATTACGGTGAAGATCTGGACGGCAACGTGGATACCATTGATGGCTAATCCGCTGCTTGTCTCTGACCTGGTATCTGAAAAGGCCAATGAAGCCGCGTGCGTCATTGAGCCTGATCAGATTCAGGAGCAGATCATAAAGGCGATCCGTAAATACGCCGGCTACGGGTGTATCGAAGCGCTGGAAGCTGACCCGGCCCGCGCTATTGATGAGAACCTTACGCTGACTCAATCTGAGTGGGCAGTCATTCAGCCACTGTTCAGCGTTTACTGTGAGTACGTGCAGGCGGTGCAGATGGAAGCAAGCCGCCTGTATGGGGTCGGTGAGTTTGGTCGTGGTAGTTCAGAGGTTATGTCAGATATCCGGACACTTGAAACTGAGTTGCCGGGCAAAGCCTTTACCGGTGAAGTTATCACAATCCTATGATTCTCTTCTTTGAGTCCGGGCGCCAGATCCGCGGGGATGCAATCATTTATGCAACCCTTCGATCTGATCTGTCTCCGGTACCGCTTACGCTTGAGGCTGAGATCACAACCGACGGCGAAACCAGATCCCAGCTTGAGCAGGGCAAAACCCTGACAACCGGAAGCGGCATTGTCTTTGAGATCGTGAAGCGGGAAGCCGTTCAGCGCCGCGCTGTGCGTGATGACCGCCTGCTGGAAGGGGTCCGCATTACTGCGCTGCTGCAGAGCTGCTTGCCTATCGCCTACGTGCGAGAGCGGGCGGTCATTAAAGAGTCTACCACTCTGTCAGCGGTATATCGGGCGGTCGGTGCAAGGATCCGGGGGATTGATGCAGATTTTAACGTCCCTCTGTTTTCGTGCCTGGTAGGTCAGACGCCATCCTTTGCAATTCGGCAGATTCTGCAGGAGCAGGGCGGATCTGTCCGTTGGAAGTCGGGCGGGCTGCAGTTCAGGCGCTATGATGACCTGTTTAAACAGGACGCAAGAATTACCATTCCCGGGGTGGAAAGCGCAGACACACAAAGCGGCTTTCTTGAGCGCCACACGGTACCCAACTATTTCAGCACTGATGAAACCGGCACCGTCATTCATGGCGCCAGAGCCAAGGCAAGAACATATAAATTCACCCCGGGTAAAGGGGTTGATAGCTTAAACCGCATGACAAAAACGCTGATTCAGCGGCAGGTGGTTAAGGTGCCTTACGACTTGCGAATATCCGCAGGCGATGCTGTCAATCATCTGCAGCTTGGTACGCTGGTTGTCGTCACTGCGGTGCATGAAATGAAAACCGACAGCGAGGGAATGCCAGACCAATACAGCCGTCTGTTTCTCGCATCACTGGAGTCCTGAAATGAGCATGCAAATTCTGCCCGGGCGCTATCCGGGCGAAGTCACTGAATACCTTAAAGAATCACGGCAATGCCGCGTTTCAATACCTGGCATTACAGACGGTGCTGATGTTATGCCGCTGGCTGAAATCGAGTACCCGGCCGGGGATAAATCAGCGCATGACAAGTTTGCCACTGAGATTGAATTTCTGACGGGTGACACGGTATGGCTGTCGTTTATCGGTGGTGACTCGCGCTATCCGATTATCACCGGTTACCGCAACCCTAACACCGGCAACGGCATCGACTGGCGACGGTTCCATCATGCGAACATCGAGTTACTTGCGGATGAAACCATCCGGCTGATCACTACGGACGGCGAAAGCCGTGTTGAAGTTAAGCCAGACGGCATCACTGTTCAAACCTCCGGCAATGCCACAGTTCAGGCGGACGGCAATGCAACCGTGGACGCCACTCAGATCATTATGAACGGCGGCGAAGCGGATGGCGTTGTATGCAAGGGCCACATTTGCGCACTGACAGGGCTGGGCCATATTGACGGGTCAAGCACAGTCAAAGGTTCGTTTTAATGCCGTCACCCGGTTTTGTTGAGCTTGGTGACCGCCTGGCACCGATTACATACCGGATCAGCGGCTTTGACGTTGAAATCAGACAGCACAGCCTGATATTGCGGCTGGCCAGAGCCATGCACGCTGGATGGACCAGCGCATCACCGACCACTACGACCACCATGCGCGCTGCCATGCTGCAGGAGTTTTCTGACTTTAGTGGCGGCTACGGCACAAGGCTGTTTGAGGCTATCGGTATCGGTATTGATGGCGAGACAGCGCAATGGGCGGGGTCGTGGAATTCAACCACTCACACCTATACCGTCAATATGGCGGAAACCTACACGAAAATAATGGCAGCCATGCCGATTGATACCGAAGCCACCAGAGCCATAGCCAATAAAGCCGCGCAGGTTTTCTGGCTGTTTTTTGAGGCTGAGGTCGGCTAATCCCGGGCGGGAAAACAGGACCAAAAGGGCGTCCCTTCATCACTCAGAATAACTGAGTCTAATGAGGGGCACACCAATGAAGAATTTTGTTTTCTCTTTTGACGAGCTCAGCAGTAAGAATACTGTCGTTAAGTCTCTGAAAAAGGCGTTCACTACGGCTGGCGCAACAGTCGTTTCTGTCGATATTGATACCAAAATCCGGCGCAAGGCCGGCTTTAAATCCCGTTCCATTCACGTTGGCTTTGCTGATAACCAAACCGTTACCTTTCTGGTTAAGGAAAGCGGCGATATTTTTCATGTCAAAGTCAACAACCGCATGACGCCGGTCACTGCGCAGGATGACCATAAGGCAGCGATCAAAGAGATCGTCAGCAAGCTGGACGCTGGCCGTACCGCATTCCAGAAGAAACTGGCCAAAGCCAAAGTTTCCGTGCCTAAAGGCATGACCACCTCCCGAAAATCCCGCCTGGTAAAGCTGCAGGAGAAACGCGACGGCCTGCAGGAAGCTATCGCCGATGTGCGCTCCCAGATTGATGAACTGAAAGCGGCAGGTGCGGCATGATTACATCAGATTACATCGACTTTATCGCCAATCAGTCGGCGTTCGGTACTGATCAGGGTCCTAAGCCACTCACTGACCAGATTAAGGCTGGTGATTACCAGATGGGCTATCTCACGCTGTACGGTCTGCCTATTGCGATTGAGCAGCCGCGAAACAGTGTTCGCTGTCGCGTAGATGGTAAAGGGCATGAGTGGTCAAACGTGATGGCTTCACATTACGGCTACATCATTGGCACAAAGGGCGCGGACGGTGATGAGGTGGATGTTTTTATCGGCACCTATCCGGAAAGTGAAACCGTGTTCGTTATCGACCAGGCGTTTAACGGTCGTTTTGATGAGCACAAGGTCATGCTGGCGTTTCCTGATGCCCGCAGCGCCCGTGACGCCTATCTGAAATCCTACGATGAGGGCTGGCAAGGCTTTGGAGCCATTACAGCTGTATCAATCCCTGACTTCTGCACCTGGTTACGGTCTGGCGACTGCAGCCGTCCATTCTCAAACACCCAAAGAGCAACCAATATGGAAAAGCCAATCATTGTCTGGGGGTCCGAAGATAGCGATATTGTGAATAAGCTGCTTTATTCGCTGCGCAAATCGGATCACGCCGACGGCCTGATTTATGACGCTGCCAGTATGGATGAGATTCTGTACGACGCCGATGAAGTTTATGAACTGGATGCCCTGACCAGCTCACTCTCTGGTCTTGACCGTAAAATGGAAACCATGCGCGCTGTGATGTCTCGCGCAGGTGACGACATTAGCGCTGACAGCATCGAAGTATCGAAGCCGTTTAAATCCGCAGGTACCACGAATATTGCGGTTATTTTCTATCTGTCGGATGGCCAGACCGTCACGATTTACATGCACAACCCTGACGCGACCCCGGCTAAAATTCAGCCACAGGACACACTGACAAGTTGGAAATGGCTGTTAAACAAGCTGGATGTGACCATTGCTGTCGCTCCGGAATCCGGATCTGATCTTAATGTACGCGAAGTGGCGCGCCGCATTATGAAGCTGGCGGTGGTCAATGCGCCTAAATTCGCAAAAACACTGGCGAAGCGTGAAGCGAAAGACGCTGAAATTCAGGGCGTTGAGCAGGAAATCGAAACGCTGGAAGCTGAATTAACCGCGGCAACTGAAGAGCTGGAAGCGCTGAAAGCCGGCGGTACTGATCAGCCTGACCCAGAGGAAGGTAACGAGCCTGCACCGGAAATTACCAATCAGCTGCAAAGCACCATGGAGTCCGTTATCCGGACTTTAATTGGTAAGGGCCTGAATGGAGCGGCAGACAACCCGAATAGCCAGTGGGCGCGCATGGATGATCGAAGCGTTTATATCTACGCGAACGGTCCGGATGGTGGCTCTCTGCCAATTACAGCATCATTCACGGATAACGCTATTCGACTGACGCATCTCGGAAAAGAGTTTGAGAGTGTTAATTATGACATCAGCGATACCGTTACCGCTCTGAACATCATTAATGCAGCCAGTGATTATGCGAACAATCTGATTTCGGAAGCAGAAATAGACCCGGATGAGGAGAATCTTGCCGATGGTGATGCTAATGCCAATGATTTACTTGGAAAAGCCAAAGAAGCGGCATTTTGGTTTGCTGATCATGCGTGGCAAATGGATCGTGGTCAGGACGTTGTTTATACCTACGATTTGCGGCAGAACATAAAAGAATCACCTGTCACCTATTCCGCAAAAGTCACCAATAATTTTGTAGAGCTGACAGACAATTTCGGCAACCGAGTAGAACGTATCCAATTCAGCGGTTCTACAGCTTCTGGCGCTGGAATAGCTATGTCCATTGATCAGATCGCCCGGGATATGCAAAAAAACCGCCGGGAGCGCTGGAATGGAAAGCCAAATCCTGAAGCGGTTAATCTGGTTGGTGTAGCGATCCGTAACGGCTGGAAAGCTGAAATTACAGAGGTTCATTCAGAAGAAGATGGTGACCGCTTTGGTCGTCAGACTGGGCTGTACATTATTAACCCTGTAACCCAGAGCCAGATAGGGATTGATTATCTTTTTGATGGTTCGCTTATGGTTGATAACGAAGCATCGAGCATGACGCCTGAAGAAGTCGTTTACTGGGCTATTCAGTCTGACATTGAAGAGGCGATGATTCCGGAAGAGGTTTATGAGGCGCTCGGTCTGGATATTAACGACGAACCTGGTGATGCCGACTACCGTACAAACGCTTTCTGTAATGCGTTGCTGCTGGCCAAGCAGGCGGTCGAAGCCCGTGGCGGTCGACTCAACTACGGCGACTTCAACGATTCATGGTCTGGCGGTTTGTTTGACGCCGCAACCGGTGTAGCTCCGCCACCATACGGCGTGTGTGCGCAGATCGTGTTTAACGGTGCGGGCATTGGTCGATTGGATATTGATTCAGACGGCAATGTAACCGTTCTGGATAAGCTGAGCGGCGGCGAAGCGATTGGCGTTAAAGATACGGCAACCATGCGCGAAATCGCCCCAGCGCTGGATGTGCTGTTTGCCGGTGCCGGCGAATCGACCGCAGCCATTGAGCAGAAAGCCGGCGTAACGCCTGAAGCGGATCCAGTGGAACAAACTGCTGGTGTGTCGGTACCGACCGGTGATGACCGCCCTGAGCATAAAAAGCTGGGCATGGCGATTGATACTGTTCGCACGGCCATGGCTGATGCAAACGCAACAGAAATCAAGACCGGTAAACAGGGCATGGATCTGTTTAATTCCATTAAGCTGCTGGTCGGCAAGATGCAGGATGTACACGATGCAATGCTTGTTGGTGATGCACCGGAAGCCCTTGACCCTGAGTCTGAAGAGGCCAAGGCATACAACGAGCTGGTTAAGGAAATCAACCCGTTCGGCCATGAGCTGCACGACAAAGCCAAAAAACTGCTGGTTAAAGATGCAAAAGAAAGCCTGAAAGACGCCGACAAAATGCCCTTTATGGATATGGCAAAAGCAGTCTATATCAGCCATGGCATTCTGGATTATCCGGAAGCCAAGATTGCTGAAATGGAAACGGCGATTAAAAACAAGGATGTTGATGCTTTGCCGGCGCTGGCCAGCAACTACAACAAAGCCTCCATCGAAGTGTTTAACCGCGCAACCGGGATCACTCTGCATAAAACCATGAAGCGCCGTATGGTTCAGCTTGATGAGTGGGCGGGTATCACACCAGAGCAGCGCAGCGAGATTAATGCCAAGGCTGATGAAAAAGCATGGCAGGAACGGACAAGCGAAGCGGTTAAAAAAGCATGGTCTGAAGTGAAGGCTTCGCGTCAAACCATCCGCTACGATGGCGATGAGGTTGTCAGTATTGCTGACTACATTATTCGTCGTGTTAAAGAGATCGGCAGCCGGGTGGTTATTGGTCGCTCTAAAGAGGGCGCCATTTCATACCGGACCATTAAAAGCGCCGCCACTGGTGAAGATTATTACCTCAAAGACAACGATTACCGCGACTTCATGCGCGCTGCTGAAGAGTACGGTTCTCTGATTGGTGCGCTGAAGCTGGTCGGTGCAGATCTTGGAAACATTGCAGAGCCCGCGCCGGAAGCAGATGCGGCGCCAGAATCCGCACCAGATGCAGCACCAGAAGCAGCACAAGAGGCCGCACCAGAGCCGCAAGCCAACTGGCTGGATCTGAAAAAACTCTCACCGTCACTGTACCGTGATGTGATGCGCAGCCTGGCAACGATTCGCAGTATCGACCTGGGAGAAGAGAAAGGTTACGACCGTTCACTGTTCGTCAATTCCATTGTTGGCAAGCTGAAAACCCGCTCTAAGCGCGGTGATACTGACATTGTTGAGGCAGCGCTTCTGCTGATCGCTCAGGCCAGCTTGTTACCAGAGCTGGATAAACCCCTCATTACCTCACGTAACGGCGTATGGCGCCTGAATGGGAAAGATATGGCCGACTACATGAGCCGCGCACGTATTCACTCTGAGCGCTCAGCTCAGGCCGAACCAGCACCGCAGGCAGAGCCACAGGCAGAGCCACAGGCAGAGCGCCGCACTGAAAATGATCCGGAAGCAACGGTAAGTGACCCGAATGAGGGGCGACAAGGGCTTGATAAGTTCCTTGAGGAAACGGCAAAAATCGCCAAGTCGATTTTTAATGCCCAAGGCTGGGAAGATGACCGATTCACCGAGAATGGCGTAATGCGCAAGTTTGATTACCTTGCATCACCTGGTGAAGTTGCTAAGCGCGGAGAGCGATATATCGGCGTTAAATTTGATGCAGCTAAGCAATTATTGGAGGCCAAACTTGGTGATGAGCTGGTTGGCTCTATTCCGGTGGGCATCACCAATGACGAAGCAGAAATCAAGAAGAGCGTCGATCAAATGATCGAGAAGGTAGAGGCATTTGTGCTGAAGCAACAAAGTGAGTTCGCGCCTAAATCGGAAGCCCCTACAGAGGAGCCAGCACAGGCGGATAACTCAGATAACGCTGACGTTATTCAGCTGCAATCCGTTATCGACGGTACCGCTGACATGCTGTCTCCGGATCTGGCTGACGATCTGGAAGAAATTTACGACCGAAATCAGGACGACCCGGAGGTTATGGCGCTGTTTGAAGCGGCTGTTAATGCCTATCAGGACGCCATGGTAGCTGCAACCTCATCCATTCAGTAAGGAACGAACGAACATGATCAACGTATTTGCTTTGGACCGTGCAGGATCAGGCATTAATCCAATTGTCCGGGTGCGCCTTATCGGCGAGCTCGGACGCCTGAAAAGCACCGTAGAGTCACTGGGCAGCGGCCCAGTGGCCGCTATGAATCGCCTGAAGCTGGTTAAACGCGCCAATGAGATTCGCATGCAGTTAAACGCTGCAGCGAACGAGCCGGAAGCACCAGAGAACGAACGCAGCTCAGAAGCCTACAGCCACCAAGACATTCGCGCCCGTGGCGCTCGCCAGAAGGCGAACAATGCCGCGGTGGATATTGTCCGCCGTGTTCAGCGTGGCGAGCTCAGTGCTGCAGATCTGACGGAAGAGGACCGCAAAACGCTGGCATCTTACTCCGGTACCGGCGGCTCACTGGTAGGTGAAGACGGCAAGAAAGGTTCAGCATACGAGTATTACACTCCGACCCCGGTAGCGGCGGGCATCTGGGACGCCATGAAAGAAATGGGCTTTGCTGGCGGCAAGGTTCTTGATCCGTCAGCCGGTACCGGTGTTTTTGGTGCGACAGCGCCGGGGAATACCGCTGTCGATGCGGTTGAGCTGTCTGAGGTATCAGGCTCAATCAATGCGCTGCTGAATAACAGCGATACTTACACGACCACAATCAGCCCGTTTGAAGCCGTAGCGGCAGCCACTCCGGATGAAGTCTATGATGCGGTGGTAACCAATGTGCCGTTCGGTACCACTGCAGACCGTGGCGGCAATCAGCTGAAAGATCCGAAGTACCAGAAAGACACGCTGGAAGCGTATTTTATTCTGCGTTCACTGGACAAACTGAAGCCTGGCGGTCTGGCAGCCTTTATCGTTCCTCCGCGTTGTACCAGCGCCCGGGGTGGATCCGATCAGAAGCTGCGTGAGCAAGCCAGCCTGAAGGCAGAGTTTCTGGGGGCATACCGTCTGCCGAACAAGGTGTTCGGTGCAGCGGCAGCCGATACCATCACGGATGTGATTTTTTACCGCAAATTCAGCGCGGATGCAGCTCAGAAAATCAGCGAACTGATTGAGCAGGATCCGGCTAAATTGTCCGAGGCTAATGTGCTTTGGGGTGACTATATCGGTGGTAAATATTTCAATACTGACGAAGGTCGCCCGCATGTTCTGGGTGAATTCAAAGCGAAGGATCCGGAGAAATACCGCGACGTTGACCGCGTTGAAAACCCGGCGAGCGTGCCTGAAATCGCTAAAATGCTGCGCAAGCTGCCTGACTCCCGCATCAACTGGGAGCTGATCAACACCACGGAAACCATGCCGCTGAATTATCAGGCCGGCGATACGATTCACCACGGTGGCCAGACGCTGCAGATGAATGATACCGGTGAATGGGTTGCGCTGGATTCCTCTTCCGGTGACGTTGCCATGGCTGAAATGCTGGGTAACTGCAAAGACGCTTACTCAGCGTTCCAGTCAGGCGTCACTTACGATCAGGCACAGCAATTAATCACGCACATGCACAATACCAGTCAGTCGCTTGATATTCCCGGGTGGCTTGCGGGCGCTAATACCTCTATTGCGGGACTGGATCAGGACAAGCGCGCCTATGCCTGGCAGCCGATTGTTGTTGGTATGTCAGTGCGTCAGCTGCTGGATGAAGTGGGGCGCGACAGTGGCGTCAATTTCTTTGAGGAATACGCTGCGTTATCCGGTGCGATGAAAGCAAACTACAGCGCCGCCAAATCGGTTAAACCGCAGGGCGTGGCGAAACAGGCATTGCGTGAGCTGCTGAACCACTTCCGGGGTAACAAAAAAGGCTATTCGCCGGTATGGCAAGGTGACGTTCAGGCGGATGTTGATGTGGTAACCAGTGACATCATGGGTATTGATGGCCTGAAGTACCGCAATCAGTCGCAATGGCTGAATATCGACGACCTGAAAAGCGTATTAGGTGCAGATTTTGACCCTATGGCCTCTGATGACTGGTGCGTGTCTGCAGACGGTAAAACCGTTGCCAGCGCCGATGATTACTATGTCGGTAATTACAAAGAGCTGCTTGACCAGCTGGATGCACAGATCACTGTGGCGGCTGAAGGCCCGGTAAAAGACAAGCTGATCCGTCAGCGCCTGGCGGCAGCTGATCGTGTCGATATGCTCAGCGCTGACAAGATGCAGTTCAACCTGTTCAGCCCGTATATCAGCATGGAAGAGAAAGCGGAATTCCTGCGCCGCTCAGTGGACCCGCGTGCGGTTGTCGCCATTAATGAAAATACTGGCGATACTGAAATCATGTTTGATATCCGCGGTTCCAATCTGACCGACCGCGACAAGCTGCTGCGTCGTCTGGCTTATCACCTGAAATCCAGCTCTGTCAGCCTTGGTGGTACAAAACTGGGCGTATCTGACAAGGAAGGTATCGCCGAACTCCGCCGGATGATCAAAACGGCCAATGAGCAGTTTAACGGCTATGTGAAGGCTAACGCCCGCATCATGTCGGACCTGCAAGGCAAACTGGCAGACCCGGCTAAGTTACGTTTCCGCCAGACTGATGATGAGGCTCCATTACAGGTGCCTGGCATGCACCCGGATTTTCAACCGCACGGCTATCAGTCGTCATGGGTGCGCAAAATGGGGCGCGATTTTGCCGGTATTAATGGCTTTGGCGTCGGTCTGGGTAAAACCTTTTCTGCGCTGCTGGCTGTGCAATACGTTCAGTCGATGGGTATCAAAAAGAAAACCATCTTTGTGGTTCCTAACGCGGTACTCAGCAACTGGCATAAAGAATCTGTGCTGGGAGATCCGGAGAAAGGGGCAGCCCCTGCTTATGCGTCTGATGCCGGCTGTCTATTCGTCGGCCTGCGTGAGAAGTCGAGCGGGAAGTTTGACGTAAATACCAGCAAGTACGATGAAGACCTGAATACCATTCTGGAAAACCGCCACAGCAAAATCTTTATGACGGCGGAAGCCTTTGAGCGGATTCCGCTGAAGGATGACAGTGTGCAGGGTTTTGAAAACTACATGCGCACCGTTGATGCTTCTTTTGCCGAGTCTGAAAGCAAAAAAGAAGACGAACGGAAAAAAGGTAAAGCTAAGACCATTCTCAGCATTCTTGGCGGTAAGAACTCAGCGGCACCGTACCTTGAAGATATGGGTGTGGACTCCATCGTTATGGATGAAGGCCATATTTATAAAAACTCAGCGTCGACCGTTGATTTTTCAGGCGCTAAGTACCTTTCAGTCAGTGATCCGTCCGCCCGTGGTCTGGATGCTCAGGCTAAATGCTGGTATGTGCGCAAGCTGACGCCGCGAGGTGATGGCGTTATCCCGCTGACTGCAACGCCACTGACTAACAGTCCATTGGAATGCTATTCCATGCTGTCACTGGCTTATGGCCATGAGCGTATCAATGACATGATGGGCGGCATTTCTGGTGCTGATGCCTTTATGAATGCCGTGTGTACCATCGAGGACGAGGAAGAAGAAACCATTGACGGTAAGACTGTCGCAATGCGGGTTTTCAAAGGCTTGTCTAACGCGCCAATGCTGCGTTCCATGCTGCACCAGGTTGCAACGATTAAGAACGCTGACGACGTGGGTAACCAGATCAGTGTTCCGGATGCTGAAATGACAGCCACCCCGGTTAAGCTGACCCCGGAAGTAGAAAGCCGTCTGCAGCTGTACAAGGATGCCTACCGATTTGCGGCAGATACCGTTGCCGGTAAGAACGAAATCGGCGGCAGTGAGGCGGCATTTAACGAAGTGTCAAACTACTTTGGCGAGCCGGAAGAACTCATTGGCCACCCGTTCAACCTGATCAACAAAATGACCATGCTGGTTGCTGATCCGGATCTGGACAAACAGATTACCCGCTATATCACTGGAAGCCCGGAAGACGCGGAAAAACTTGCTGCTGAATGGAATAAGGGCAAGCTGAATGAAGAGCGTAAATTACCGGGGCCTAATGCCAATGAAGCCGATATTATGAGCCGCAAGGCCATTAAGTCAGATGGCGAGGTGGTAGGCTACCTGTACAAAATCAAAGTGCGCGCATGGGCGGAAGGCTCAGAAGTTCACGTTGATTCGACCGAGTGGCGGACACAGGACAAGCTGGAAGCGATGGCTAAAAAGCTGGGCATTGATCTGGACGTTGCTATCCCGGCCAAACTGGCAGCGATGCTGGATAATTTCCAGAAGGAAAACGCCAATCCCCGCGGCATTGATGCAGATGGAAACCGCGTTAAACGGGCGAAACAGCTGATTTTCTGTGACCTGCTTTCTATGCACAACAAAGTACGCCGCCTGCTTAGCTCTAAGGCTGGCGTTCCTGCTAACCGCATAGCGATTGTTACCGGGCAGCGCAACGGCTCACCTGAAGCGATTCAGGACGTGCAGGATGGGTTTAACGGCACCGGTGATCGTGGAACCTATGACGTTGTTATCGGTAACAAGAAAATCGAAGTCGGCATTAACCTGCAGCGCGGTACTCAGGCCCATCACCACTTAACTATCGGCTGGACGCCGGACTCACTGACCCAGCGTGATGGGCGTGGTGTTCGTCAGGGCAATAAGACCGGTTATGTGAACGTCTACCACTATGACGCTGATGGTACCTTTGACACAGCCAAGCGCACACTGGTGAATGTTAAAGCCGACTGGATTAATGACCTGATGGACCCTAACAGCGAAGCGGACCGCATTGATATTTCATCTGGCCTGACCCGTGAGCAAATGGAATCCCTCATTGAGGTTATCGGTGATGCTGATGGTGTAACCCGCCTGCAGGAGGCGTTGGCAGCCCGTGAGGCTGAATCCCGTGCCGTCAGTAACCGGGGTAAGCAGCTGGTCAACCTTGATACAGTACTGAAACAGAACCAGTTTCTGTCTGACTACCGGGAGCCAAAAGCGTGGGTCGGTAAATATCTGGCTGACCTGATGGTGATGATGGGCGCCCGCATGGATTTACGCAGACGCCTGGCGAATCCTAAAGTGACTGCCGGTGCTGAAGCTAAGTACACGCAAAAACTGGCGGAGCTGGAGCCGCGCATTACTGGACTTTCTGCGACGATTGAGAACTCAGCAGATCTTTACCTGAAGGATTACCGTGGCGAAACCACAGCATTAACAGCGCAGGAGGTCGTCAATCGGTTTATCAGCAACGCCAAGCGCGGCGAGAATCGTGCTACTGACTTGATCCGAGCCGTTCGCCGTGGCAGCTACATGGGTGGCGGTAGTATCGGCGTTGATGTTAAGGAAGAATCAGATCTGCAGAACGAGTGGCAATCCGAAGTCGATTTAGCGACCGCGCTGCGTGATCAGGCCGTGGACAACTACAGCAAACAGTCTGATGAAAAAGGCGCATTACCTAAAGAGGCAGCAAAAATGCTGGCGGCGGGTGATGGCGTAATGTTGGGTGATCAGCCTGTTTACCGCGGCTGTTTTTTGACTGGCGATCTGGACAATACACTTGCTGTTTACACTGGGCGTGAAGCTGTGGGGCGTTGGGGTTCTGAGCATATTGGTGGTCAGAATATCTACAGCCTGACAGGTGCGAAGGTTATTTATCCCGGCTCTCAGGAATATGACGCCGCAGCGCAAAGGGCTGCTCAGATCGAAGATCAGCGGGCAGAGAGCGGCGGGGAAGAGAATACCTTTTCTGATGTGGTGCCGATGGTCGCAGACTTACGTACCGTTGAACGCAATATCGGGTATGTGCTGGATGATTATGTGCTTCCAGCGCCTTATTTCCCGCTGGTGATCACAGAATCCGATGCAAACAAAAGTGAGCGTCTGCGATTGCTGCGAGAAAAGCAGGCGGCAGTGGTTAAAAACACTGATATTGGTCCCGGTGGTCACCGCCGCTTTATCGTTGCTGCGTCGGTTGATATTCAACCTATCGGCGACCGTTCCAAGCTGGAAATTTACCGGGATTACTATATTGCCAATAGCATTCGCGCCAAGCGTAATGATTTTGGCTTTGAGTCCTACATGCTTCATTCCCGACTACTGGGTAACGCCATTGATGACGACAAACTGAAAGCATTTATGGATGACAAGGAAGTAACCGCAGAGAATCTGGATAGCCTGGCAGAAGAATTTATTGCTGCAGCGATTCTATGGTTTGACCCGGAAGGTGATGCCATGAGTGTGCTTTCATTCTCGCAACGTCGCTATCTGGAAAACCTGATCCCGTCAGAGACAGTCACTGCTGCGCAGACTGAATCAGATAACGATCTGGTGCTTCTGGTAGGCTACCCGAACGCAGAAAATACCCGCCGCTGGAAAGAGCAGATCAAAGAATGCTCATTCAAGTTTAGCCGGGAAAAGGCACGATGGATGAAGAACGACGGTGGATGGCGGGTTAAACGCGGTGCGTATAAGCTGTTGATCACTACTTATCCGCAGGCTGAAGCCGAAGTAACCATTAAGTAAGGGGCGAACAATGCCATTCACTGAATTTATGTTTGAGGAGGACGCCGTTAAGGCGTCCGTTAAAGAAATGACCGCCGCCCTGAAAGAGAACACCGGGCGGAGTAACTTTAAACGCTACGCGCTGGGCATTATCAAGCGCCGCCTGGTGAAAGATCCGACCCGGTACCGTGACTATGGTCCGTACTGGTGGGCGGTAAAACGCCTGCTGGCGGATGATGATTACTATCTGGGCGGGTACGATGACGAAGAGGTCCGGAGTGCTTATTCCGGATCTACGCCGGAGGAAACACTGGTTAAAGCGGATATGTTCCGGACCATGTATCTGACAAACTACTTTGTCGGAACTAATCAGCTCACGCTGGACGGCTACTCCGGTCAGATGTGGGTACTCTGGGATGAGGATCTTGAGAGCTCCATTCAGGCCATGGGTAGCCTTTAAGAAATATCCCGGCGCTGCAATTGCCTGCAGCGCCACCACTCCCTCTATCTGGAAAAACCGCCGGTTTCAGACTGCCGCAGCCCATACCATGATGGGTAGTCAAAATACGGGTAGTTTTAACCATGAAAAGCCAGCGCGGCAGCAAATTCTCATTAAAAAGCCTCTTCTCTGGCCGAAACAGTGGATCACTAGGTATCACAGATGCAGAAATTAAAGCAGCATCTGATCTTAGTCAGTCCGATCTGTTCAGCTTTGGCGCTATGTCGTCCACCGTTTCAGACCTTTTACGTGCAGGCACGCGAGAGGCCCGAGACCGGCGTCTGATCTATGACAAGTGGGCTGAAATGGAATACAACCCGTTTGTATCCAGTGCGCTGGCGCTGCAGACCACGGCGGCTCTGGGCGGTCATGAATCAACCGGTGAGGTTGTTTTTGTTGAGACAAAGTCAGAGCTGGCCAAAGATCCGCAGATGGTAAAAATTGCGGAAGAGGTATCAAACGCTCTCAGTCCGTTATTTAACCGCATCGCCTTCCCGCTGGGATATACCGCGTCAGCGTTTGGTGACTCATACTGTCGGCTTTTTGGCGAAAAGGGCGTTGGCGTTACTGATATTTATACCGAAGAACTGGTAAGGCCGCAGCTGGTTCAGCCCTACGAACGCGGATCTAAGACCGTTGGGTATCTGATGACAACAGGCAAAAATATGTTTCAGCGCCTGAATATCGCTCAGATGGCGCGGGTAAAAATGCCGCGTATGACCTGGGTACCGCAACACGGCATCGTTGAAAAGTCCTTTGTTGATTTCCTTTCTATTGATGAGGTTGAGTCTCTACCGCTGTTACCATCCATGGCCGGCGGCAGCTTTCTGTACAACGCTGAGGACCCATACGAAAAACTGAAATCGTCACTGACGGGCTTGGTGGGTCAGCGCTGGCTTGATTCTATTGATGAGAAAATGCTGAGCCTTGACCTGCAGGATATGACAGCGGATCAGCAGAAAAAGTACACAACGTCCATTGTCGGTATGCTGGAAACCAGTAAAAAGCTGGCACAGAAAGCCGTTGAAGAAAACACGCCACTGCTGCAGCGAATCGTTCACATTATCCCGAAATTCAATAACAAGGGCATTGAGAGTATCAGCCGTGCAGACGGCGGCAGTAGTGGGCGTAATGGGGATATTTCCATTGAAGATATTATGCTTCATGCACGGGCAATGGCCGGTGCACTGGGTACCGACCTGTCAATGATCGGCTTTGCTGATCAGCTTTCTGGCGGGCTGGGCGACGGCGGATTCTTCCGGGTGTCTGCTCAGTCTGCAGAGCGTTCGCGCATGATGCGTATCGCGCTGGCGGACACGTTCAATCACATTGCAGATGTTCACATATACCTGAAATCTGGCGGCAAAATTAAATTTGCACCGCATGAAAGACCATGGCAGATCACGTTTTATTCCACTATATCCGCACTGGCGAAAGAGCAGGCTGATACTCAGCTGACCCGCGGTAACGCTGGCCTGTTGATTCTCGGTGCACTGCAGCAGATGAAAGACGCCGGAGTCAGTGAGGACGGTATGGCCGCATTCCTGAAAGATGAGCTGCAGCTTGATGAAGACAAAGCCGCTGTGTACGCGAAAATGTATTCAGACAGTAAACCACCGGAAGATGAGGGCGGAGGTCCGTTCTGATGGCACTCTGGAATAACGTCTCAAAAAACACCATCGAAGCAATCAAGAGCGGTGATACTACGCTGGCGGAGAATATCGCCGCCCGGTATTTGCCGCCTGGCATCCGTTCAGCAGGTGAGCAGGTGCTGTCAGGGATTGATTCCCCTCTGAGCCTGGCGGAGCGGGTAGCGCTGCAGGAGCTGGTGCGCCGTGGCGAAACCACAGCCATTCAGGCAATCCATTTAAACGCAAACAACCCGTTTTTCGGCGGATTCACGCCATTGCAGGCGCTGGAAATGCTGGAAAACCGCCCGCGCCTGGCACGCACCAATCTGTTTTTGGTGTCCGTGTCGCCGCTTTCCAGATCGGCGGATAACGCAACAACCATGTTTAACATGATGGCTACGGAATTCAGCTACGCGCCGCTGACCATTGCCGGCGATTATCAGAAAGCCGGCGGTGCTCTGGTTGACCTTCCAAGTGGTGCGGAGGCTGTTCAGCTGAACCTGACCACCTACGACGATGAAGCCGGCACGCTTAAAAAGTGGTTCGCCAATATGACCGCCCGCATTGTGGCACCTGATGGCACATACGGGGTACCGGCATCGTATGCGGTGCGCATCCGCATGACGCACGCCTTTGCCGCTAATCCTCCTGATGAGGCTTATGTGGATGACGGCATTTACCGGGTGGCGAATATGGAAGTAAGCGGCAGCCGCTCGGAAAACGGACCTGCACAGCTGCAGCTTACGTTTGCGCAAATCGACACATGGGGTAGGTAATGGCCACACTCGCGCATGATGAAAGCGGCTTTTTGGTTGGCACACCCGTTCAGGGCAATCAAAAAGACCGGCTTGGTGAAATCAGTTCTGATGTAAAGGCAATCCGTGGCTATCTGATGGGTAGCGCGGGCGCTGTTAAATCGACGGTGCGTCAGGCGGTTGCGTCTGCAGTTGCTCAGGCGCGCACGTCTGCGCCTGGCGGTACCCGTCGGTCGTCAAGTTCATCTGCTGGCACTGCAGCGATTACCTCAGCAGCTCCGGTCAGATCATCCCGTGCACCGTCTACGACCGTCGCCGCGCTTGCGGCAGATACTGCCACGACAAAGGCCAGTGCACGCCCCAGACGGACCGGAGAGACGGAAGTTCAGAGCAACGGGCGTAATGCGCTTGGTCAATTCGTTGCGGGCAGTCGTGGGGCTTCTGGTGAGTCTGACAGTAAGGTGGCTTATGCCGCTGGCAAGGTGGCTGATGCTCTGGGCACGTTATCCGATATTGCCACCCCGGGCGAATCCATCGACCCGTTCATGCAGATGGTCGGCGAGGTATCCACCCCGCTGAAAGCGATCACAGGTACATTCCGCACGGCTGTCGGTGGTGTCTTTGGTGGCAAAGAAGAGCGCTTTTACACCCGCTGGTACCGGCGCATGTTCGGTGAAGCGCGCCTGTTCCGAAAACAGAACGCGGAAGCGATGAAAGACGCCAACAAAACGCTTTCTGACATCGAGGACGAACAAGCCCAAGGCAGCGGATCTGGCGGCAAGGGTGGCTTCTTTGGTATGTCGCTCGGAGGGATTGCGCGCCCACTGGCTGCGCTTTTACGGCCAGCCCGGGGGCTGATGAAGCTACTCAAGAAAGTGCCGGTTATCGGCGGCGTTATTGGCGGCATTGCCGGCATAGCGGACTGGCTGTCTGTTGAGAATGACGACAACCTGTCACGCCGGGATAAAGACAAGGCTCACGGTAAGAACGTGGGCGGTATCGCCGGTATGTTCTCAGGTGCTGCTGCAGGTGCTGCTGCAGGTACTTTACTGGGGCCGGTCGGTACGGTTATCGGTGGCATTGTCGGTGCATTTCTTGGCGACAAAGCCGGGCAGATTCTCGGTGATATTGTCGGTGGCTGGGTCAATGATCTGAGGGAGTATGACATCCCCGGTAAGATAACCGCCGCGTGGGCTTCTGTTGTCGAAAAGTGGACCGCAGTCACTGAGGCTGTCAGCAGCGCATGGGACCGGGTGACAGGGGCGTTTGATGAGACGCTGGGCGCGATCAGAAGCGCGCTTAAAGACTGGTTTGATATTGACCTGCCGTCAATGGATAGCGTTAAAGAAACGGTCTGGGGGTCTGTCAGTGAAGGGGTGGATTACATTAAATCAACCGCCGTCGGCCAGGGCCTGTCAGTGGTCAGCGATACCTTTGATTACTGGTTCGGGGATTCTTCTGCGAGCAATACCCCGGCGACTCCGATGATTCCGGCGGTTACCAATGTAACAAGGCAAGCCCCGGCGGCGCCCAAGTCTGCAATGGTGCGACCTGGTGCGCCTGCTGCGCCATCGACCGTCAAGCCGATCACAAGCGATGCTGTGCGCCCCAAAATCTCAGTATCAGTCACGGCTCCGGACGCTGGTCAGGATGTGCGTGATCGTGGCATTGCGCATATCGCCAGTGGTGGCATTGCGGAATAGGAAAACAGCGGCATTCACAGGCCGCGCTGAATGCCAATATGGTTGTAAATCGGGAGGTTGCAACCATGGCAGCAGCAGAAACAGGGGTTATCGAATATAACCTGTCAGAACGCGGACGTAAGCACACGGGCATTGCCCGCGCATTCAATACCCGCGCAATCGTTGATCACATTAACAGCCCAGCTACTCAGGAGCGCGTTAAAAGCCGTGACCTGGTTGGCTTTTATGGCCATTGGCCGCGCATTAAATTCGGCATGCAGCCGCGTGAAGGAAACCTTGATAAAGGTATTCCGTCCATCGTTGAACCGGCGATTGTAACCACGTTTCTGCAGGCGTCACCAGACGGCACCATCCGCCACAAGGCGGAGTTTCTTGACACTGACTCCGGCATGGTTGCCCGCAAGATGCACAAGAGCCGCGTCGGCGGTTTTTCCAGCGCTATCGACACTGTTAAAAACCAGTTTTTCGGCTTTGACTACGTGATTGACCCGAACTTTAACGGCAATCGTGGCTATGCGCTGGATAGCGCCTCTGACCTGTCTGAATACGATATTGATCAGGCTATTGTCGCCGAATACAACCGCGGCATTATGCTGCTGCTGGATAGCGCCACAGACCGTAATGAAGCGCTGGCGCAATCACTGGAACATGCTCAGGCTGAAAATGAGCAGCTTATGTCGATGATGCTCAACGGCAAGGGTCGTCTGGGCGGCAGTTTCCAGATGCCAGCGCGCTCAGCTGTCGATAATGCGGACCGCTTTGAAAGTGAGATTAATGCTTTTGATAGCGCATCATTGGCCGCAACGAAACCGCCGAAAAAAGAATCTGATACGGTCGTGGAAGACGTGCGATCTGAATTCCCTATTTCTCGCTGGTGATTCATGGCAGCCGCTGACAACTTTTTACAGCCGGTGATTGCCGGCATCGCCCGCTTGCTGGAAGACTTCCGCACTCAGATGGTCCCGCTAACGGTGCCTATGTCCGAGTGGCAGGAGCGCCCGCAGCGTGAGGCCATGGGGATTGCCCCGGGCCGCATGGTTGATGAAGCTGAAAAGCTGTTGTCGAAGTGGCTGCGTAAAGAAGCGACCCCGGGAGCTCATTCACCGTCAACAAAATTGCCGGCGATGATTATGGCGATTGCGCACGACTACATGCCCACCGCCCGTGATTTTACGCGGCAGGTGAGTGAGCCGGTTTTTGTGCGACTGAGCGACGATGACAACCGGGTGTTTAAGCTGCGCACGCTGGCGACCGATGAGCGTGTTCAGGTTGCGGTGGCGGCACATGACATCACAACGGTGAAGGCGATCATTTCACAGCTTGAAATGTTTTTAGAAAACAATCGCCGGTTCGGTGCTGAATACCAGTTTGCTGGCCACAGGATCGTGTGGCCGGTAACGCTGGAAACACCTGAAATCCCCGCATCGAATGTCCCGCTCGGTGACAATCTTGCCCTGATGACATTCGACCTCTCAATTAAAACCACAATCCCCGTTTACTCCGCGCCTGGCGAAGGTGAGCCGAATGATGGTTCGCCTCTGGCCCCACCTGGTTATCCAGTGGTAACTGGTGTCGCGGTGAACGGTGAAGAGGGCCTTGTATGAGCGATGGCATTCTGACAATGCAGGTGAACATGAGCGGCTATAAGGGTCGTGCATGCTCTCTGGTAGCGATTTACAACCCGGAAACCCGCATGTTGGTGCTGGCGCGGTTTAATCCGCGCCGTGCCTTTGTGGATGGCCGTATTCAGGTATCAATCAGCCCTGACGCGAAAGAAAACCCCACGGTCCTGTTTAAAGAATCCAGCCTGACAGATGCCATTCAATCGTATTTCACGATGGTTGGTGATGCTACAGCAGGCGACAGCCGTCTGACGGCAATCTCTGCTGAAAAAGTTAAAAAGGGCGACCCGGTGACGCCAGCGGATATGCCTGATAGCTCAATTGAGCGCGACGGCATGGACGCAACCGGCTGGAAATATCGGGTGCAGGAAATTACTAACAAATCCATGGCCATTCTTGCCGCGTGCCACTACATCGAAACCAGTTATGAAGCCGCCCAGAATGCAGCTGATTTTGCAGAATCGCTTTTTGATCAGCTGGCAAAAGGGTACGGAGTAACAATCTGATGGCGACACAGGAAGAGCTCTACGATCAGAGCATCGAACTGCAGGAGCGCGAGCGTGATGCCGCGCTTGAACGAATCCGCAAGAGCGTAGCCGATATGCCAAAAGGTGCCCCGGGTGAATGTGCAGAATGCGGGGAATACAAAATTCGCCTGGTAAATGACCTGTGCGGTCGTTGCCGCGATAAATTGGAGCGCCCCCGTCATGGACGCTAACCCACAAGCCGCAGCCCGCTTTTATCGTCTTGTTCGTGACTTCTCAGAATCCGCTACGGCGATGACTCAGGGCGTTGTCCGTTACGACGTTAAGCCTGACGAAGCCTTTGATGCCGGTAAAATATCGTACCGCGTCTACGGTCGCTGGGATGAATATCTCGCCATTATGGCGGCTGCTGGTAATGACACTATTGATCAGGAAATTGAGCAGCAGCAATTGGTTTTACCGTCTGCTGAGCTGCTGCTGACTATGAAGCGGAATGCCGGCTTTGAGTCTGTTTCAGACTACCGGGAAAACGGTGTCCCTACGTGGAGCATTGACTGATGGCTATCCGGGTCCGTGGGCATGTTAAAAATGCAGAGGCGTTATCCCGTGAGGATGCACGCCAGCGCAAGGAAGCGGAAACCGGAAACCACACGTTCCTGACAAAGAATGACCTGCAGGGGGAGTGGGACGCCAATCGCGTACTACTGACAACGCTGGGCGGTGGGCAGTTACGCCCGCTTGATCAGAACGACCTGGCGGCATTTCGCCGAAATGTCGATATCGCCAGAAAGGCATTCAAAGGCGTGGGGATTTCACCCCGTCAGGTACTGGATCTGGCTGCCGGCCGGCCACTGAAATACAAAAACCCTGTGCGGGAGAATGCCGCAAGCGATCTGGATAAAGCTAAAAAACAGATCCGGACTGCAACCATTGTTTCAGCCAAAAGCGATCTGCTGCGCTTTATGACAAACGCAAGCCAGACCTCTAAAAAAACGTCTCACTTTGTGAACGTCAAAATGAGCGGCTGGAATGAGGCTCTGTTGTCGCTGACAGGTGTAAACAACAATGACAAATCAGCCATCCGGAAGGCCGCTCAGTGGCTTAGAAAACAGAAAGTATCGTTTGAATGTGATTGTGAACGGCACCGGTATTTTTTCCGGTACGTCGCCACCGTCGGCGGCTTTTCGTATGGCCGGCAGGAGTTCGGCTTTCCCAAAATAACCAACCCGCAGGTTAAGGGCGTCGCCTGTATGCACGTTATCCGGGCAATGAATGAACTGGATTCGTCGCAGCTTATTCAGTCGTTTCTTGAACGGCATATTGCTGCAGCGCACCGCTCTGACAATGCGAAAGCAAACACCCGCATCACTCAGAAAGAAGCAGACGCCATGGCGGCCAAGCGCGGCCGGGCAATTAAGACGACCGATGACCGGCGCAATGAAGCGGCCAAGGCCAGAGAGCGCAGAGCGGCTATTAAGGCAGCCAAAGAAGCAAAACGCATGACCAGTAAGATACCGGCGGCAACTCGCCGCTATCAGCAGCTGATTGAGTCAGGTGCTGTCTCTGTTGATGACCTGGTTGAATTATTGGTCCGCAACAATATCGCTGCACCGAAAAAGGTTAAATAATGCTCACACATTTATCAGATCGTATCGCCCGTATGCGACGGACCCACATTATCAACCATCCGAATACGCTGGAATTTCAGCTATTCCGCAAAACCGTTACACGGGATGAGCCTGGCACACTGGGCGGCGCCATGATGCTGGGAGACGACGACGAACATTCGTTTGATTATTCCTTTGTCGGTGGCGGCTACGCACTGCCTGCTGAGCAGTTTCAGCCATCTGATGTTTATTCCGCAGGGGATGCACCATTTCAGGCGGGGCCTGAATTCCGCTTTGTTTTAGAGCCGGAAGAGATGGACGCATTTACCCCGGACCGGCACGACCTGATGTACCTGGTTATTTCTGATGATGTGAAATTGGCGTTTGAATTACTGAAACCTGAATCACAAATGTTTATGGCCCCATCCAGTGATGTCTGGCTGGCAGCTCGCCGCGCTGACGGGCTGGATCTGATCATTACCTGATTTAGGAAAATAGCGCATTACGGCGGTATCTGAGCTTACAAAATAGTCGTGCATGCCAGTCGGCCAACCCGGCTGCACTTAAAATCCAAGTTAAAGGGTAAGCCCATGACAGTTAAAGCCTATGCGTCCGGTAACAAGAAAATTGTTGAGGCCGGCAAATTCACCGATGCTCTGAAAGGAAGCAAAGAAGAAGCGGGTCACGCTTTTGACAGCTCATCTGCTCAGAGCTTTGTTTCCTCCCAGCTTTCTGCTTCTGATTCCGCTATCCCGGAGTCGCTGGCAAAAGTTTTTGACTCTGCCTCTCCTGAAGTTCAGACCAAGCTGGTAACCACTATCTCTGATTCCATCTCAGCATACGAAGAGCGCCACAACTGTGAGGTTCCACCGGATATTATGAATCAGGTGATTCATAACGTGGGCGTCATTCTGGATGATGCCAGCTCCGAAGGTTCAAGCCCTACCGGTCTGCAAACTGCGCAAGCGCTGGTATCCATTCAGGCGACTCTGGCTGCTGCTGTACCGTTCGCGCACTACGCTACTTCTGAAAACACTGAAGTGCCCATTGCTATCCTGAACCGCTACTCTGCCGGTGCGAACGGTATGTATGCGGAGGGCGGTAGCATTGATGGTATCAACTCCGGTAAAACTCTGATGGGCGCAGCGCGTGCGCACACCATCACCATGCCTGCATCTGGCGCAGCTACCGCTAAACTGACCGCGATTCAGACTGATATTGACGTGTGTGATCAGAACGCCGACGCTGTCGCATTCCTGCCGGGTCGTGGTGTACTGCTGCACAACGGTCGTCCAATTGCACTGGAGCACGTCCCTGTCAGCGGTGGCGCAAGCACCATTTCAGGCACTGCATCCATTGGTGGTACCAGTTACACCATTACCGGTACATTCAACAGCGGCAACGGTGATCTGTCTGTCACTCTGGCGCCAGCGAATGAAGGTCTGGAACTGGTCTTTGAGTCATACGTAAAGTTTGAAGGCAATGAATCCCTGATTCCGGGTATCGGTGTCAGCGTTGCGGTGAAATCCATGTACGCGATGGACTGGAAAGGCTATACCGAAATCACCCGCGAAGCCTTTGAGCAGCTGAACCGTGAATTGGGCTTAGATGGTCGCAGCGAAGGTATGATTGGTATTCAAACCCAGTTCACCAACGAGCGTCACTACACGCTGCTGATTAACGCCGTGCGCCTGGCGCAAGGCAATCTTCGTCAGTTCAATCTGGAATATACGGACCGTAAGGCAAACATGGCGGTTGCGGATATGTGGCGCGATCTCATGTCTGTCGTGGATGCAACCTCTCAGACTATGGCTGAGCAAACCAACAGCCACGGCGTCGGCTTTATGTACGTAACCGGTGGTATGGCTCGCTTCATGCGTTCCCTGCCGCGTGAGATTTTCACGCCTTCTGGCCAGCCAGCTCGCCCGGGCATTTACCGCATGGGTACGCTGTCTAACGGCATCGAAGTGTATTACACACCTCGCATCCTGAAAGACGGACCAACAACCTCTCAAATCCTGCTGATCGGTCGCGGTAACGACGTTGCCCGCTCTGCGTTTGTGATGGGTGATGTGGTACCACCAATGCTGCGTGACTTCGATCCGGGCAAGGCACTGGCAGAGCGCGCCGCGTTCTACGGTAAAAACTTCACAGGCATTAACCCTCACGAAATCACCTGGGGCAGTGCTGCGCTGGTTGAAGTCAGCGGTATGCCGGCTCAGTAAGTTTCGACCCTTAAAAATCAGAGCTCCGGCTCTGATTTTTTCTGTCTTAAATATCCATTGAGGTAAACGTCATGGGCGTATTAATTATTGGTGCAAAAACAAACCGTCTGGATCTTCTGAATGCCATTGCTGAAATGTCATTCCCGGCAACCTTCACTGTTAAGAATGAGAGCCAGATTCCTATCCTGTTGCACTATCAGGGTGTCTATCTGGAACCGGTCTACGTCGCCGACAAAAACGCAGCTGATATTGTGTTTGAAAACTCTGAAACGCTGCGCAACCTGGTCGAAAATCTCTGTGATCTGGCGATCATGCGTGGCAAGGAAAAAGTCGCAAGCATCGCACTCGCCGGGGCTGATAATGGCGCCAGTAACAGTGGTGACGACGCTCTTACTCAGGAAGACGGCTCAGGAGCTGGCGTAACGGATGATGCCGCCACGGATGGCACTATTTCTGCCCCAGCCGCAACTGAAGACGCAGCCCCAGCCGCAACTGAAGAAGCAGCCCCAGCCACCACAACACGAAAGCGCACAAGCACTAAAAAGGCTTAACGCTGGCAAAGGTTAAAACTTAAAAGGTAACACGCATGTCCAACTTCACACGCAGTCTTGGTAAGCAACCGGGGATTCAACTTAATCCCTTAGTCGATGGCTCAGCCTTGGCTGAAGTTGGGCAGGGCGATCAAGTTATCGCAACGATGGCCCGTGGATTGCGCGGGCGCATCGACAAGCCATTCGTGGTCACGAGCTCAAACATAAAGCGCATTCTCGGCAACGGTGCAACGATTCGCGCTAATGCGCTGAATGAAGCGTACACACAAATTTATGAAGCACTGAATAACGGTGCTATGGCTGTTGTTGTTCAGCGTCTGGTACCGGCGGCTACAGCTCAAATCGGCTGGATTGTCGCTACTCAGGACGCTGGCAATATCAGCTATGCAGTAACCGACCTGGTGGACGCAATCAACCCGGCTGATCCGCTCGCTGTCGGTAATGAAACTCTGGAAATTGGCGGTGAGCCAGTAGCCAGCTATTTGTTCGCTGTTAAGTTTCTGGAATGCTGGAATGACGGTATTGTCGTTTCCTGTCATGCACCGGAAGAACTGGACGCTAACGGTGCAGAAGTCGCAACCGACGTTATCACTGTCGAAATTCTTGATGCCAATCTGACTGTGATTTATTCATTCACCGGATCGACTGATCCGAATGCAGTGAATGACTATGGCGAAAGCATTTATTTACCGGATGTAGTGGCCAACACTACGGATACTGTTGAGCTGAAGATCGGCACAGCGGGCGCAACCATTCCGGCCAGCTCAGAGCATTATGGTTATTCCTCTACCGGTGTTCAGGTTCCGGCTTACACGCTGGCAGATGACGCCCCAGAGGGCGACGATTACTCTGTATTCAGCTATTTCAGCGAAGGCGGCACCACGTACACCACTGATGACTATGATCGCGCTCAGAAAGCGCTGGCTCAAACCACAACTGAGTACGGCCATATCGCCAGTGCCGGGAATCAGTCGCTGACCGGCGTCATTAAAATGGGTGAGCTCGCCAACCTGCGCAATGTGCCTTTTGTGCTGGATGTGCCGGGTAACCTGTCGGTTGAAGCGGCTATTACTTTTGTCAGTCAATTCGGATTCTCTGCGCAGAAATACAGCCATCTGATTCATGCGTACTGGATGCCGGTACGTTCGGCCTGTCCGGCTGGAATTAACCCTAACGGCTTTTTCGGTTCGTCTATGCTGCAGGCCGCTCTGCGCTGCCAGCGCAACGCTGTCACTAACGCATACGGCTTTGCTGCTAAAAACTACCCGATTGCCGGTTATGAGGCGCAGGTACCCCGTGCGCGCCTGGTGCAGACCCGCACTCTGTCAGAGCCGGAGCAATCCAAAATTGCAGCGGCAGGCATTAACGCGGTTGCGTTTGAATCCTACGATGATGGTTCGCGCTGTGTCTTTGTGGATTCAATCACTCAATCCAAAGCCAACAGCCTGAAAAAACTGATTTCAGTCGCTGAAATGGCCACAACCATTGATGATCTGGCGGTTAAATTCGGCAAAAAGGCGCTGCAAAAGCCAATGTCCGTTTCCATCGATATGACTACCGACTTTCTGCGCGATTTGTTTGAGCGCGCAGAACGCTCAGGATGGCTGGTACCGTCAGATGATCCGGCAATGAAAGGCGCGTCGTTTGCCTTCTCTGTTGAGCCAGACGCAAACAACCCCTACGACAAAATGCAGATGCGTTACAGCCTGCGCTACGACGGGACTACCCGTCAGATTGAAATGACTCACACACTGGTTCGCTAAGCGGAGACTACGACCATGAGCTACAACGATCTCGAAAGCATGATGCGCGACACTGTTGCGCCGAAAGAGAAAAAGAAACCAGAGCAGGCCACTGTTCTGGACGCGGCAACCTACACGGATGCTGAAATCAATCTCGAATCCGCTGCTGCAGTGGATGAATGGATTGAAACCACAGAGGACGATCTGGAAGACGGTGAAACCTTTGCGGACCGCTTTGCGTCACTGATGATCGGCATCGCTGATCCTGACATTGACGGTGAACTGACAGCGGATGATCAAGAAATCGTTTCTATGGCGACTGAAGCGGCAGCGGACTACCTGTCAAGCCAAGGCGTTGACGACGATGACATTGACTTGCTGATCAATGACAACGATGCCGATGCGGCAGAGCGTATTCAGGACTACCTGGTCAACAACATGGAAGACGGCGCAACCTTCGACAGCGCTGCTTTCGATGCTGCTTACAAGAAAAAGCAGGTGGTTCGCAACGGCAAAAAAGTCTGGGTGAAAAAGCGCGTAAGCGGCACGGTCCGGCTGTCACCTAAGCAAAAAATGGCACTGAAAAAGGCTCAGCGTAAGGCTAACTCCTCCGCGGCCCGCATGAAGCGCCTGAAGTCCAATAAAGCACGTAAGAAAATGGGCCTGTAAGCCTTGGCTCAGGTGCTTACGTCAAACTGGGACGGGCTGTCAGATTCTCTGATAGCCCGTTTCTACCCGGTCCGCCGCAACGGTGGTCAATGGGTTGCCGTTCCTGACGCTGAGCGGGTTGTTGCCTGCGCGGTCCTGACGGAAGCGTCGCTTGAAATTGCCCTGAACTGGCAAAGCCAGTTTGAAAACACCGATACCGACTCTCAATTCCCCAGCGTAACCGCTGGCCTGCAGTCTGGCGTACCTCAGCAGACTATTGATGCCGTTCTGGGCAGCAGCGCCGCTGGTGATGCTTTGCGCTCTGTTGCCAATCAATTCACAGGACGAAGCGGGATAACTCGCCTCAATTCAATGCAAGCCTTCACCGGTATGCCGCCCGTTAAAATTACGGCAACGGCTATGCTGCGTGCCTGGTCAGACCCATGGAAAGAGGTAGAGCAGATATTTGATCAGATGGCGCTTTGGGCGCTTCCTGTTGAACTGGCCCGGGATGCCTCCATTATTGCCCGTCTGGCCTCTGCTGATTCCTCTGCTGCAGAATCCCTGATGCCGTCACTGGCGCCTATCACTGTCGCCATGCAGTACAAAAACAAAATCTACTCGCCACTGGTGATCGAATCCATTACCGACCCGCTGGACGCTCCCAGCGATGGCGACGGCCATGCCGTGCATAAGGTTTTCCAGATCCAGCTATCCACACTGACGGCCATCGACCGCAGCGACTGGAACGGGCGCCGCATTAACCTGTAGGAAAAAAGCGGCTTTCTGCTTTCGGTGGCATATCAGAATAGCCTCATGCAATTATCGACTTCGCTTCTTCAGGATATGGTTCAGCACTGGCTTAGTACGCCAGTGGGCACCTATTTGGGCTCAAACTATGGCAATAGTGCTAAATCCATGCTGCAGCGCCCTCAGAGCGTTATGGCGGAAGATGCTGATGCGTTCATTGCCAAATTAAAGATTGATGTTCCGGTTATTGGGCAGCTCCCGGCTGATCAGCTGGGCCTGTTCATGGAAACAAGCGCACCGGATGTGTCGCGCATTATTCTGTCAATCGGCGGAACCACTTTTGAGGTGCCTTTGTAATGCTGACCCGCGCTGATTTTAATGCGGCTGTGCAAGATAATTTATCCAAATACCCGGAATTATCTGCACGCTTTTCAATCGCCGACCCGACCTTTATGCGTCAGCTGGACGCAATATTTACCGCGCTTGCCATGAAATCCGCAGAGGATGAAGTGGCGCTTGCTGAGCCGCAGAATAAGACGCGCCCGGCGACGGTTCTGGCCGACGCTGCGATCCGGGGGATCATGCCAAAGGCGTCACCCGCCCGGTTTTTAATCACCGTGCAAAATGACAACGACACGACATACCTGCTGGACTCCGCCCGCGTTCTTACGGATAGCAGCGGCGTTTACTATGTCGTAGAAGCTGGCGTAACCGTACCGGCTGGCGGCAACGCTCAAACAACTGTCAGGCAGGTTGAATACACGGTTATTACTCATACTGTCACGGAATCAAGACCGTTTTACTTCATCCCAGTACCGCAATCTGATTCTGATGCTGCCGTGGCGAGCATTTCTGTAATTCAGGGTGATGTCACGTTTGAAAACCGTCAGGAGTACATTAACTGCGCCCCCGATGAGGCTATCTATCACGTTGAAGTAGATGCTCAGCAGCAGGTTTATGTACGGTTCGGCGCAGCTGATGTCGTCGGCATTCAGCCGGACGTTGGTGATGTTTTTGAGATCACCATAGGCTATTCAATGGGAGAAATTGACGTTGAAATAGATTCAAGTTTCTCGTTTGAATATGTCAATTCTGCTGATGATACGTCTGTCCTGATGTCCATGTCGGCACTCGTTGAACCTGGTGTTAATCCGCCGTCGGTGTCTTACCTGCGCGAGCTCTGTAAATACCCTGCACTTTATGATGAGGATGCAGTATTCCTCGGCGAATTTGAGTTTCTGGTGCGTAAACACTTCCCGCACCTTAAATTCCTGTCGGTCTGGAATGAGGCTCTGGAAGAGGATCTGAGGGGGCCGGCTTTAGAGAACATGAACCGCTTGTTTGTGTCCTGTTTCTTTGATACAGAGCTGACTAAAGATGAGCCATACCCACAGACGCCTGAAGCGCCTGAGCGTATTTACAGCTCTGACCTTACCGGCACTCAGTTGGCTATTGTTGATCGAATTGCGCGGGCTGATGACACGTACAATGTTGTTTTCTACACACCAGTGACAAGTAAGCTGTATGTCACTGTCGATGCCGTAATATCCAGCGCTTATGTTTCAAGCACAGTAACAGATGAGATCGTGGAATTGCTTCTGAAGGAGTACGGCGACGACTCAGATGCAGCCAGAAAGGGGCGCAACTACCCGAAAAACAGAACCGTTTCCAACTTGCTTGAAAGTAATATTCAGGCGCTGGGCGATAGCGGCTCAGATTTCACCGTGACAGTCGACTCTGTTGACGAAGTGAGACGCCCGGAGTTATGGCGTTTTGTGACTGCAGATTCAATTACGGTAAACATAACCACCCGTAACTCATCTGTCAGTTCGTGGGGTGGCTGAATGGATTTCAATGCGCCGTCCCCTAAACTGGTTCCGCTGGAAAAAAGCGGCGCCATTACCGAATACGAAAGCCAGCTTAAAAGCCTGGCTCTGGATCTTTGGTCGGGCCTGCTGGCAGACCGATCTGCTGACATAGGTGTGCTTGGTGCGCCTCACTTAGGGTCGTTCAGTCTTGTTCAGCGCGAATTAAACTCAGACGGTCTGATTCTGATCAAAAGCGACAACGAAGAAGGTTTGACCCGGTACCTTTACAAAGCGTTCAGGTCCGGAAAGCTGGGCGGTCGCGGGCTTCACTTTCTGCGTACATATCTGCAGATGTTGTACCCGAACGCTTGGGAAATTGAGCAGGTCTGGTGCACGGTCGATGATACCTATCCGAATAGCACAGCGATAAATGACTACTGGGCTCCGCACCTTAACGACCCAGACCTAAGACTTGATGGTACATGGCAGCTCAGTGCTGTTGTTCCGTGGCGGACGCCTGGCTCGCTATCGGACCGTGATTATCAGTACCAGACAAGCCGCGTGATTGTTTATCTTGATTACACTGATGTCGATATCAGAGAGGCCGGAAATATGCTGAGCATTCTTCGCTCAATAGTGCCGGCTAAAATCGTTCCTCAGATCAATCTGCGGAAATTCGATAGCATTGATATACCGATTAGCGTAAGCGCTACATTCAAAGAGCATATCTTTATTGAAAACTCGATTGATGTAGCAATCTCAGTAGATGCGACCTTTAAAGAATATCTGGTGCCTGAGCTTGGATTGCTCGCCCTGTTTGGTTCTGAATATTATGACTCTGGCACCTGGTATGTTGATACCGGCCAGACTATTGGCATGAACCCTGAACGGATTGAATCAAATAGCCGCCCCGGAGGTAACGGCACCAACTTTGTAGCCGGTATTGATACTGATATTAATAATGCCAGTGATGAGTTTGAGCTTAATGGTCCCGGAACCGTTGAGGCATGGCTATACCGGCCAAGCGGGCAACCAGAAAGCCGCCGTGGCGTTCTTAGTACTTGGCCATCACACACGACTTCAGGCCGATCTGGATGGTCAGTGTTTGAATACTATGCCAACTTAGCTGTTGGTCTGTATGACACACACGGCTCGACTGTAAGGGTGTTAAATATCCCGCTTGCAGATATTCCGCATGATGAGTGGTTCCACTTCGCATACACAAGGGGTCGTGATTTTGTTGCGGTATATATCAATGGCACCCAGGTTGCACACGGCACAATTGACCCGGACTTTGTATATCAATCACCACGACCTCTCACGCTCAGCTACCGCTATTCCAGTGATGGGGTATTTAAATTTGATGAGGTTCGCATCGTTAAAAATTGGGTCATTGAGGAAGATTTTACTCCTGAGCCAACACTCGCAATTATTAATTATTAGGTGAAAACATGACTGGGATTAGTGACTACCTGCGTTCGATATACGCGCAAGAGATTATTGACAACACAGCCTTAATGCTCATCAGCACAGATATGGGGGACTACCCGTTTCCTGACGTGAGCATTGAGCAAACAGATATCGGTACGGTTCAGCTTGATACTATTGTGACTGGTATACCGGACGGGGCGCTTATATCAAGCATTTCTGCCGTGGATAGCAATGATAACGTGTTAGTGTCGCTGGAGTATGTACCAGCCATCGAAAAACAATACGCAGACTTCACGATAAGCCTGGTGGTTAATATTTAAGGGGGTGACAGGGGGATGAGTAAAGACCTTTTTAGTAAAGACGATGTGCCTGATTTCACCGGTACTCCGGGGGCAACTATTGAATTGTTTAATGAAGTTTTTGAAAAAATAAATCAAAACCTTGGTGATTTAGAGAGTGCCCTAAAAGCGATTGAAAGTGGTGAGTTTGGTCAGTATTCAGCGGATGATCATGCAGACCTGCTGGTAACTGCAGCTATTTTGAATGGTGCTATGTCTAACAGCTACCAGCTGAGCGACAGCCGCAGAATTGCCAGCTCAAGCGCGTTAAATTCTCTCTACCAGTGGGTTAATCAGAATAAATCACCATCCAACCATACGCACACCTCTACAGAGGCAAACGTGGACGGCGGCACGGTGACGATCCCATCTAACAGCACTGTCGGCATTGCCTTTGCTGGCAAGACGATTAAGGCAGCCACTGTCAGCTTTAATTCAATCGACAACATTGAGACGGCGTGCGGCTGCGTCTGGACCGGCGGCTCTATGACAATTCGTAATAGTTCAGGGTCACAACAAAGCATTGCTTACACTGTAATATTCAACTAGGTCAATGACTTGGCGCACTAATGGTAAGTTTTGCGTCAAAAGATTGGATATTTGGCGTCATCGGTTATAGTCGGGCCGATTTTTACCTAATGTTAAGATTGTTTTCAAAGGAGAATGAAGTGATAGATCAGCCAGACATTGCTGTCGGGGATGGTGAGATATTTATTCACGAAAAAGGAGTAGCGAAGGTTGTTTCGATTTTGGAATTAGGTCCGGACCATCCGGTTGTTAGAGACTCACTGTCATTCAAGCTGGGAATGCTGTACGCGGAAGCAGTCGCCAGTATTTTGCAAGAGCGGAGGGCCGCGGCGAATTAGATGACGTAGCGGCTGGCAAGCACTTCTTTCCAGTCGCGCACCTAGTATCCGTCCGAATAAAGTCCGAATTTGAAACCGATAATAAATAAAAATCCTTTAAAAACAAAGACATAATCACGCCGCATTGCTTATCCATCATCGGAGCCGTCGAGAAGCGACGTGCCCCCGCTTTAAGGGTGGAGGGTGAGTGATTTACTGCGGGCTTGGAAGGCATAATCAAACTGAATCTTTGGCTGTAAATTCCGCTGCCGTCGGGTAGCAGCTGGTCAGTAATTGTACATTGATCAGCTGCATTTATCGAAGGATTGGCCTGCGGGCTCAGGAGGCGCGCAAGGTACAGCAAAAAGGCGGGAGGGGCCAGTCTTCCGCCTTTGACCGAAGGGAGCTGACTCAGCGCAGACTGTTTTCCTTGAGGAACAGCGCAGCATCCGGCAACCCTTCGTCCGCGGCCCGTTTCAGCCAATAGACGGCTTCTTCCTTATTGCTGTTGGTGCCAATGCCATAAAACAGGGCTTTGCCGTAATGGTAGCGTGCCAGTGTGGCATAACCGGCTCCGTCTTCTGCGCTGCTGTCTGCTTCGACATGAGCGCCGCGTTTCATCAATGCGGTTGAGCGCTGAAGGTCCCGGGGAACAGACACCCCGGCTTCGTACATCTGTGCCAGCCAGATCATCGAGTAGACATCGTTCCAGCGTTCAATACAGTCATTGAAAATGGCCATGGCCGCTTCATGGTCACCCGTCTTTTCCGCGGCATAGCCATAAAGGCACTTAAAGCGATTGTTGGAATGAACGTAACTTTCATAACTGAGGTCGCTGGTTTCTGCATGGGGCTGAGTATCTTCCGCTGCACCGGCGTAATGACTTAAGGCGAACAATGCACAGCCAGTCAAAAGAACCTGTCTGATGGTTTGCATAACAACTTCCTTGTGAAGAAATTCATTCTCAAACCATCCGTATTTCTGTCAGGCCGGTCAATGTGCGGGAGCGGAAAGGCGACTAAAGTTCATCCTGCTGAGCGCAGTTTGCGACTTCCGGACCTGTTCCCTGGGCGGGTGCTGAAAGTGGGCTGGCAAGGGGGCTGGTTAGGTTGGGCTGGTGAGGGCGGGCCATCTTTTATATGGCCGTCTGGTTGGTGTGTGCTCTTGTGTGGGATTTGTGTGTACACAAAAGTGGGGGTAATTTATTTGCCTGATCCGAATCATTATTGAACAGAGTCGGCCAGAAATGTGGGGAAGAATGTGAGCAGTCAGGATATGAATAATCGGGTGCGCATGACCATAGGTGCGCAGGAGTCACAGTTTGTGATTGGTGGGCGGGATAACGTCATAACCTTACCCGTTGGTTATGAATTAATCAGCAGCCGCTATTTCCGGCATTCCCCTCCCACCTATGACGATATCGAATATGCCATTAATTACATCGAAGACGAAATAGAGCGGGTGGCTAAAGACATTCCCTATGATGGGTATAGTCTGGAAACCGATGTTGGATTTATCCGAAACCTTGCCCGGCTGAGCCTGTCGGTGCCCGGCCTGAATGGCGATGACGACTCTATAACCGCTGCTGAGCAACCGCAGCGGTTTTACCGTGATGATCTGGAGCGCCTGTTTGGCCGCTACGCTGAAATTGCAGCCGGTCGCCCAGCGCAGAGTGATGAGCCTGACACCTCTTCTGTGTTTTTCGCTCAGTTGCTGATATTCCGGGAGTACATGCATCACTTAAAGTTTGGCTATATTCTCATCTGATAGAACCTCGGGCCAAATGTGAAGGGGAATATGAGCTCTGTCAGTATGCGGTGTCGTTCGTCTGGGCTGGAATAGAATCGGGCAAGAATGAGCGAAGATTGTGCAGGTAAAAGGATGAACTATCAGGCTGTAATAGCACACCAATAATCACGATTTACAATGACTGCAGAGCGACATATTGCAGTGCTTTTTATTAACAGGATAACCAGCAGGAGCCTTACATGAAAACCATCGGTTTTGCGGCACATTCTTCGGATGCCAATATGGTGCCTTACCATTTTGAGCGTCGTGACCTTCGTCCGAATGACGTTGCCATTGAAATTCTGTACTCCGGTGTTTGCCACTCGGACTTACACACAGTAAACGGCGACTGGGGTCCTCAGCCTTACCCTTTGGTTCCGGGTCACGAAATTATCGGACGCGTTCTGGAAGTGGGTTCGGAAGTAACCAAATACAAAGTGGGCGACAACGTTGGCGTTGGTTGTATGGTCGACAGCTGTCTGGAATGCGATCAGTGTCATAACCATGAAGAACAGTTCTGTCGCGAAGGTCTGACCCAGACTTACGGTTCACCGGATCGCATTACCGGTGAGGTGAATCAGGGCGGTTACTCCAAACATATTGTTGTGCGTGAAGAATTTGTTCTGCGCGTGCCTGATGGTATGGATATGTCCCGCGCCGCGCCGATCCTGTGTGCTGGTATTACAACCTATTCTCCGCTGCGCACCTGGGGTGTGAAAGAAGGCACCCGTGTTGGTGTTATTGGTCTTGGCGGTCTTGGCCATATGGCGGTAAAACTTGCTGTAGCAATGGGTGCAGAAGTTACTGTGCTCAGTCGCTCCACCAAAAAAGAAGAAGAGGCCAAAGCCATTGGTGCAAAAGGCATTCTGGCTTCCACCGATAAAGACGCCATGAAAGCCGCGCGCAATTCACTGGATCTGATTATCGATACCGTACCGGTTCAACATAATGTCGATGCTTATACTCCGCTGTTGGATGTTGACGGCACGCTGGCCATCGTTGGTCAGGTAGGTCCCATGGAAAACTTTATGTCAGCATTCCTGGTGCTCGGTCGCCGTCGCGTGGCCGGTTCACTGATTGGTGGTATTAAAGAAACCCAGGAAGTTCTGGATTTCTGTGCAGAGCACGACATTTATCCGATCTGTGAAATGATCACTCCGGACCAGCTGAATGATGCCTACGCTGTTATGGAAAAAGGTGATATTGCTCACCGCTATGTTATGGATATGTCTGGCGTATCTGTTTAAGCGGCGGGCGTGCCATGCTTCTTTCATTTCAGACAGATGAAAGAAGCATAACAGATGAAAGAATGATCTGATCAGTGAGCTACGCGCAGTGATCAGTTTACGGGAAGCCCTGCAATGCAGGGCTTTTTTTATGTTTGTGTCAGATTCTTTTCTGGGTTTTTGTTAATGGGTTTTTGCCAGGAGTTTTTCAGGGGGGAGTTGACCGGGCATTTACGTTGCCGGATTGCAGTAGATCTGTCCGTAAAAGTTCCCGTCACTTTTCAGCGATTCTGTGGCGCAGAAAACAGAGTTAAAAACAGCAGACTGGTAGAGTGCACCTTGTTAATGATTAAGGAAACCAGTCTGATGAAATTACGTCCGTTTAATGGCCTGAAAATCGCCGCCATGTTGTCAGGTGTTCTTTTGATTGCTCATCCGGCGATGGCGGATAAAGATAAACATGATCACAAAGGTGGTGGTGATTTACCGCCGGGGTTAGAGAAAAAAGTCCATAACGGTGGCTCTCTGCCGCCAGGTTGGCAGAAGCGCGTTAATGTCGGGCAGCGCCTTGATCGGGATATCTATGATCACCATGAGATTGTGGTGCCGGTTGATGAAAACGGACTGCTTACCGTCAGAATTGGTGGCAAGTTGATTCGTCTGATTGAAGCAACCCGGGAGGTTGTGGAGGTGCTGTAAGCGCTGCCACAGGCAGAACGCGATAGTGCGCCGTAAATATACAAAAACAGTCCGGGTGTTCTGTCAGGGTGCTCAGTGCTTTATTGAACACCCGGGTGTCGGCATTAACGACGCTGTACTAATGGAGCAGTATGAATTGCTGGAGCTACTTGTTGGTATCTGTGCCGAGCAGTTGCTGGCAAGCTTTTTGGTAGCGGTTGCGCGCAATCAGCAGATGCCAGCGCTTACCGCCGACCTGACGCCAAAGGATGGCGGCGCGAATTCCGGCCAGTAATAAAGCCCGTACCTTATTTGCGGTATGGCTGTTCTGCAGGTAGGTAGGATTGCCGGTCACATGAATCCGGAAGCTCAGATTGCTCAGTGTGCTTTTGTACAGGTCGGCGAGGGCGGCAATGGTGTTTTCATGACCGATGGAGAAATGCTCAGCCTGACGTGATGCGGAATGTATGCCGTTACCCAGGGTTTCCAGCATATCCCCGCGCTTGCTCAGTTTGCGCTCCAGCAACAGCAGACTCAGAGTGTAGCGCGTGACATCGGGATTAATATCACGCCCTGTACGTCCGACAATGGAATTCAGGTGGTTCAGCCCAACACTGAGATTGACCCGGGCGTTGCCGTAAATGTCGTGGAAATTTTCCGGCGACTGATTGAACACCGCCTGTAATAACGGATCGCTGGCATCACCGGAAATATCACCAGTGCGTGCCAGTTGCTCGACAAGGCTGGCAGCCTGTACGACGGCGGCGAGGGCGATAACCTGCTGTTGGTTCGGATTAATCATGGTTTCCGGTCTGTTCAATAACGCCGCCGCCAAGGCAGCAGGCATCTGAATAAAATACTACCGACTGACCTGGTGTGATTGCACGTTGCGGTTTATCAAACGTGACGTGATAGACCCCATCAACTTTGTCGATAACGCAATCCTGATCATCCTGGCGGTAGCGTACTTTGGCCTTACAGCGCAGCGGAAGTTCCGGCTCATTATTAACCCAGAAAACCTGCTCCGTGGTCAGCCAGTCTTTAAACAGAAGAGGGTGGTTCTTACCCTGAACAGCGATCAGCACATTTCGCTCAAGGTCTTTACCAGCGACAAACCAGGGTTCATCCGGATAGCCGGCCAGACCGCCAATACCCAGCCCCTGACGTTGTCCCAGGGTGTGATACATCAGGCCTTGATGCTCCCCAATATCTTCGCCTTTGTCGGTTTCGATGCGGCCAGGCTGCGCTGGCAGATACTGTTTGAGAAAGTCTTTAAAACGCCGTTCGCCAATAAAGCAGATGCCGGTGGAGTCTTTCTTGGTGGCTGTTACTAATCCCTGCTCTTCAGCAATGCGGCGCACCTCTGGTTTTTCCAGCTCGCCTACTGGGAAAAGTGTCTGAGCTATCTCGGCTTCACCGACGGCGTGCAGGAAATAGCTCTGATCTTTGTTCGGATCCAGGCCTTTCAGCAGATAGGTGTGGCCATTGTCATCCAGCCGGCGGACATAATGCCCGGTTGCGATGAGGTCTGCGCCCAATACTTTGGCATACTCCAGGAACGCTTTGAATTTGATTTCGCGGTTACAGAGAATGTCCGGATTTGGTGTGCGCCCGGCTTTATATTCTGCAAGAAAGTATTCGAATACGTTATCCCAGTATTCGGCAGCAAAGTTAGCGGTATGCAGGTGAATACCCAGCTTGTCACATACCTGCTGAGCATCGGCCAGGTCTTCTTTGGCGGTGCAGTATTCCGTGCCGTCGTCTTCGTCCCAGTTCTTCATGAACAGGCCTTCCACCTGATATCCCTGTTCCATTAACAGGTAGGCAGAGACAGAGGAGTCAACACCGCCGGACATGCCGACAATGACTTTGGTTTCAGCAGGGGTTTTCATCATTCAGGAATGCTCAATAATCACTGACAGCGGGAATCGTTTGCCGCTGAGGTAGTCTTCGGCGCAGGTCAGAACCATACGCGAGCGCAGCGCATCGCTGGCGCGCAGTTCGTCGATGGTCATCCATTTCGGGCCGATAATGCCATCGTCCAGGGGCGCATTTTCGTCGTAACGGATCGCCCGGCCAAAAAGGCAATAACGGTGGTAGGTAATGTTGTTGGCCGGTGCCGTGTATATATAAAGCCCAACCAGGCCTTCCGGTTCGACGTGCCAGCCGGTTTCTTCCAGGGTTTCACGAACAGCCGCATCGACGACCGTTTCGCCGGGTTCTATGTGTCCTGCAGGTTGGTTGATTACCTGCTCACCCAGAGCAATTTCCTCAACCATCAGGAATTTACCGTCTTGCTCAATGATGGTTGCAACCGTTGCGTGTGGTGTCCAGCGCTCGTTCATAACAATGCCTGTAAAAATCAATTGCTGATTCTACCTGAAAGGCCGGGGGTGGCTCAAACCGCAGTCCCGGATACTGCCTGCGGATTAACGGCGCCGGCGCAACGTGCTGTTGCGTGCGCTGTTGGTTTTTGCCTTGCTATTGCCCGAACCCCGCCTCCCGCGGGCTGTGCTGTCACTCTGTTGTGGCAGGTTGACCGTTTGCCTGCGGTACTCTCCAGGTCTCAGGTTTTCCAGTCGCCACGGGCCAATCGCTGCACGGATCAGGCGCAGGGTAGGGAAGCCGATGTGCGCAGTCATTCGCCGTACCTGGCGGTTACGTCCTTCGCTGATTCGTATTTCGAGCCAGGTGGTGACGTCATTTTCCCGTTTGCGGATCGGTGGGTTGCGTGGCCAAATGGCTGGTTCAGGTATAGTCTTGACTCTGGCTGGTCGTGTGGGTCCGTCCTTCAGGGTGACGCCCAGGCGCAGCGGCTCAAGATCGGACTCCTGAGGAGCCCCTTCGACCTGAACCCAATAGGTCTTTTCCATTTTGTGTTTCGGGTCGGCGATCTGTGCCTGCAGGCGTCCGTCATCTGTGAGCAACATAAGGCCCTCAGAATCGTAATCGAGACGACCAGCCGGATAGACATCGGACAGGTCAATAAATGCCTTTAATGTGCATCGTCCTTCCTGATCGCTAAACTGGGAAAGGACGTTAAAAGGTTTGTTCAAAAGGATGAGAGTGGCCATCAGAATGTTCACAAGGTTCTGTAAGAAAACTACTTATTCTTTGGTCTAGCTTGCATTTTTTGTAGAAAAACTACAAATTAGCGCCCGGGCCTGACTGGCCGCCGGAAACAATCCGGCCCGTATCTATCTAATATTACGGCAAACTTCCACCGGTTAAGAGCCGGGTGGAATTCGATCAGTGAGTGTGCAGCTAATCAGTTTAACCGGCCAAAAGCCAGTACTGCTGCCACTCAGGCGATACAGCAACCAGCACCTCACAGGAGCACCCATGTCGACTGATACCCCTAAGATTATTTACACGGAGACTGACGAAGCACCAGCTCTGGCTACGTATTCTCTGCTGCCGATCATCAGAGCATTTGCACAGCCTGCCGGCATTGCCGTTGAGACCCGCGACATTTCCCTGTCCGGCCGTGTTCTGGCCACCTTTCCTGAATACCTGAAAGAAGAACAGCGTATTTCAGACGACCTGGCTGAGCTGGGTGAACTGGCTAACCGCCCTGAAGCAAACATCATCAAGCTGCCTAACATCTCTGCATCTGTTCCACAGCTTGTTGAAGCGGTTAAAGAACTTCAGGCAAAAGGTTTTGCGGTTCCGGATTATCCGTTCGAACCGAAAGATGAGAAAGAAAAAGATATCAAAGCACGTTACGACAAAATCAAGGGCAGTGCAGTAAACCCTGTTCTGCGTGAAGGTAACTCTGACCGTCGTGCGCCGTCATCGGTAAAAGAATTTGCCCGCAAAAACCCACACAGCATGGGTGCGTGGAGCAAGGATTCCAAAACTCACGTTGCACACATGGACCACGGCGATTTCTTCGGCAGTGAAAAATCCACTACCGTTAACGAAGATTCCGACGTCCGTATCGAGTTTGTTGCAGAAGACGGTTCCGTTACCGTACTGAAAGACAAAACAGCACTGCGTGCCGGTGAAGTTATCGATTCTTCCGTAATGAGCTGCGCTGCTCTGGAAGAGTTCTACGCGAAAGAAATTGCTGCGGCTAAAGAAGAAGGCGTTCTGCTGTCACTGCACCTGAAAGCGACCATGATGAAGGTTTCTGACCCGGTCATCTTCGGTCACGCAGTAAAAGTATTCTTTAAAGATCTGTTTACTAAATACGCAGAAACCTTTGAGAAGCTGGGCGTAAATCCGAACAATGGTTTCGGTGATGTTCTGGCGAAAATCAAAACCCTGCCGGATGCAGAGCGTGAAGCTATCGAAGCTGACATCAAGGCTGCATACGCAAACGGCCCTGAACTGGCCATGGTTGATTCCGACAAAGGCATTACCAACCTGAACGTACCGAACGACGTAATCGTTGATGCTTCTATGCCAGCAATGATCCGTAGCTCCGGTCAGATGTGGGGTGCTGACGGCAAGCTGCACGACACCAAAGCAATGATTCCGGACCGCTGCTACGCAGGCGTGTATCAGGAAACCATCGACTTCTGCCGCGAAAACGGTGCTTTCGATCCTACCACTATGGGTACAGTACCTAACGTTGGTCTGATGGCGCAGAAAGCGGAAGAGTACGGTTCTCACGACAAGACTTTCGAAATCAAAGGTAAAGGTAAGGTTCGCGTTCTGGACGCTAACGGTCAGCCTCTGCTGGAGAATGAAGTTGCAGAAGGCGATATCTGGCGTATGTGTCAGGCCAAAGACGCTCCAATCCAGGATTGGGTGAAATTGGCTGTTACCCGCGCACGTCTGACTGCTACTCCTGCTATCTTCTGGCTGGATAAGAACCGTGCACACGATGCACAGCTGATTCAGAAAGTTGAAAAATACCTGAAAGATCACGATGCCGATGGTCTGGACATCAGCATTCTGTCTCCGGTAGAAGCTACCCGTGTGACACTGAAGCGCCTGAAAGAAGGTAAGGATACTATTTCTGTTACCGGTAACGTGCTGCGCGATTACCTGACTGACCTGTTCCCGATTCTGGAGCTGGG
>MDSZ01186681.1_pt1 | contig 90082 bp, 80 predicted proteins | sample 811201 | NCBI WGS metagenome assembly MDSZ01 (sample SAMN05326647, study PRJNA326480) | marine metagenome | isolation source: seawater | place: Indian Ocean: North | collected 2010
ATAACACTCAAGATTTAATGAAGATTACCGAAATGGCCGATAAAAAATTTAAGTTTCCCTTCATTATGGTGACTGGTGCAGTAACTGGCAATCCAATACACTAGCGCCGCATAAATCTGGATAACTCAAACATGAACGAAACTCGGGAACCAACATACGAAGAAATGCAGGTGGTATTGGATCGGCAGAAACAGGCTTACATTAACGAGGGCATTGTTACTGCTGAAACTAGAATCGATCGGATAGATCGCGCTATTGCCATACTAGAAACAAACGGCACGCGACTGACCGAAGCGATGATGGCAGACTTCGGACATCGCTCGATTGATCAATCTAGGGCAACGGACATCGAAGGTTCAATCGGTCCATTGAAACACGCAAAAAAACATGTGCGGCAATGGATGAAGCCAGAAAAACGCAAAGTTATGTTTCCGCTAGGACTATTCGGTGCGAAAGCTCGTGTTGAGTACCAACCACTAGGAGTAATTGGTTGCATTAGCCCATGGAATTTCCCTGTAAATCTTACTTTTGCACCTCTCGGTGGTATTTTTGCAGCCGGAAACAGAACGATGATTAAGCCTTCTGAGTTCACTGCTCAAACCTCTATTCTAATGCAGGAGCTGATTAAGCACGCCTACGACGAGGATGAAGTTGCTGTATTCACTGGCGGACCAGATGTAGGCGGCGCTTTCTCTCGCCTTCCCTTCGATCATTTGCTTTTTACTGGTGCCACTTCAGTAGCTAAGCACGTCATGCGAGCAGCAGCAGAAAATCTTGTGCCGGTCACGCTTGAACTGGGAGGTAAATCGCCTGTGGTGATTGGAAAATCTGCTGATATACAACGAGCAGCATCAAATATAATGGCCGGCAAAACCATGAACGCTGGTCAAATTTGCCTTGCTCCAGATTATGTTTTCTTGCCTGAGGAAAGCCGCGACGACTTCGTCAATGCAGCAAAAGAATCGGTTGCAACCATGTATCCGAATATCAAAGACAATCCTGACTACACCTCAGTTGTAAACGAACGACATTTCGAGCGACTTAATGGCTATCTAGATGACGCGCGAACTAAGGGCGCTCAGTTGGTGGAGATCAATCCTGCTAACGAGGATTTTTCTCAACAAGAACACCACCGGATAGCACCTACTATCGTGCTGGACCCCAGTGACGATATGAAAGTCATGCAGGACGAGATTTTTGGTCCAATTTTACCCGTCAAGCAATATAAAGACCTGGACGAGCCCCTGGATTACATAAACAGCCACGATCGCCCCTTGGGGCTTTATTACTTCGGAGAGGATAAGGCCGAAGAAAACAAAGTTTTGACCCAGACAACGTCGGGTGGGGTAACAGTCAATGACGTGATCATGCATATAGCCCAAGAAGACCTTCCATTCGGCGGAGTTGGGCCAAGTGGGATGGGTTCTTACCACGGACTAGATGGCTTCAAAAACTTCAGCCATGCCAAGTCTATATATACACAATCTAAAGCCGTTTCAAAGATGGCCGCAAAGATGATGCGACCACCGTATAACAAGGCATCTTAGTCCGCTGTCAGCACCAAAGTACCGGTGGTTGACAACAAACCACCGGTACCATTCACAACGCAAGTCCGAGCATTGGTCTGCTTACCTTCAATGCCGTTAACCCCATCCTCAGCGGTCCCTGAAAGCTGCCTGTAAGCTTCTATTAACAGATGCATGCCATACATGCCGGAGTGATTAAATGACAGGCCACCGCCATTGGTGTTGATTGGCAGGCGACCGCCCGGAGCGGCATGACCGTCTTGCCACAACTTATGCCCTTCTCCTCTGGGAGCGAGTCCAAGCATTTCCGCAGTAATAGCCGCAGTGACAGTAAATGAGTCATAAATCATCGCCATTTCCATATCTACCGCTGATAGACCAGCCATCTCATAAGCCACCGCGGATGACCTAGCCGCGGACGTCGCTGTGAAATCCTCCATTTCCAGCATGGTGCTATGCCCCATACTCTCGCCTGCACCAGCTACCCAAACCGGGTTTGTTTGCAGGTCACGAGCGACTTCAGGCCTTGCGAGAATAACTGCGCCACCATGATCTGTTTGTAAACAACAATGCAACATCGTTAGAGGCCACGTAATCATTGGAGCGTTGTTGACGGTATCAACATCGATAGGGCCACCAAATTCATGCGACTCGTCATTGAACATTACAGCGCGCGGGTTCTTTGTCGCCCACTCCCTTGTCACAACCGCAACATGAGCGAAATCTTCTGGTGTCGTACCAAATTCATGGTTATGCCTAACCATTGCATGCGCGTAGTAGGAAGGAGGACCCATAAGCCCATAGGGCGAGACCATCTGCACCGCCGGCGCATCTCGGTGAGTTGGGTAAGAGGGTCCTCCTTCTTTTCCAACCCGTCTTTGCGACCAGCCATTTTCACCATGACTAACCAACGCAGTATCAATAACTCCCGCGTAAATCGCACACAAGGCATGATGTACGTGAATCTGGAAGGAACAGCCACCGACCGCAGTCGTGTCAATGTACTTCGGATGCAAGCCTAGATGCTCTCCTAAATCAGATGTCCATGCAGTGGAGAAAACTCCGTCTATGTCTGAAATCGGAATACCGGTATAGTCTGACGCGTTTTTTATTGCCTCAATATGCAATTGAAGCGAAGTTCGTGGTTCGTCGGGATAACCAATCTCATTCGATTCAGCTGCTCCAACCAAGGCTGCCGCCTTTGAAAGATTGTTCATGCTGCAGCCTCCAGCCGCCAAAACGGCACGAACATTCCTTCCATCTCTTCAAATTCTACTCTTACTTTTGATCCAATCTTGATTTCTTCTGGTTTTAAAGGATCGACTCCACGAAGAACAGTTACCATACGATCCCCTTCCTTCAAGTCTATAAAAGCTGTCACAAAGGGAGCATCCTCTGCCCAACCACCAAAAGCACGGTGCTGGACTGCGAATGTGTGAATCGTACCTTCACCACTTCCTTCGATCCAAGTTAGATCCATAGAATGACAGTGCGGGCAAATATATCTTGGATACCAGTGGACCTTGCCACACTGATTACACTTTGGTAGGAGCAGCTTGCCCTCCCTGGTTCCTTTCCAAAAAATTTCTGTAAGTGGACTCGGGAACGGTATCGGTTTTTTACCAGGCATTGTTTTTTTACTCCCCCATATGTAAGACTAATTGTCTGACACCCTGACGGTGCCGGTGTTCCCAGAGGAATATACCTTGCCAGGTTCCCAGCATTAAAGATCGTTCCATCACTGGTATTGAAAGGCTAGTAGCCGTTAACGCGGACTTGATATGTGCTGGCATATCATCAGGACCTTCTATCAAATGCGTATACTGCGGATCGTTCTCGGGTACGAGCTTGTTAAGCCAACGCTCCAAGTCCACTTTTGCAGAGGAGTCATAGTTTTCCTGAATGAGCAAGCTCGCTGACGTATGACGGATGAAAACAGTGCAAAGCCCTTCATCTATATCTACCAAATCGCGAACCGAAGAACTAATGTCATACAGACCCTGTCCATTGACAGACACGTCAATTGTTTTGATCACGACAGATCATCGACCCGTAAATTCCGGTTTGCGCTTTTCGATAAACGCTTGAACACCTTCCTTGAAATCATCGCTTTGAAACATACCGCCTAGGTGGGCCATTAATTGATCGACAGATGTATCGTATGATTGCTCAAGCCCCATACGCATCATTCGTTTGGTCGTTTGCACAGCCATCGGCGCGTTGTCAGCAATCTCTTCTGCCCATTGCATAGCCGTCGGCATCAATTCATCTGGTGAAACAACAGCATTAACGAGGCCCAGCTCAAGACATTCATCGGCCTCAACAACACGGCCCCTGTAATAAAGTTCAGCGGCTTTTGCCCACCCAATAAGACGGGGCAACAACCATGTGCCACCACTCTCAGGCACAACGTTGCGCTTCGCAGTCACCGCTGCCATTTTACCCTTTGTGCTAGAAATTCGAATATCGCACAAAAGCGTAAGATCCATCCCATAGCCTGCTGCAGCGCCGTTTAGCGCGCAGACAATAGGAGTATCGACACTCCACATAACATTTATTGGTGCGTCCCGAAGATCGAACAATTGCCGTGGTCTATTGCTACCGCCTTCTCCTGAACCAATTCCTCCATCGCTAACATCAATCAGGTCGAGGCCCGCGCAGAAACCTTTCCCCGAACCAGTAAGAACAATACATCGAATATCCGGGTCTTTGTTAGCCTCAACTATTTTTGCAGAAAGCTCATTCAGCATCGCTCTGCTAATGGCGTTCAACCTATCAGGCCTGTTCAAAGTAATAACGGCAACCTTACCCTTGGTCTCCACCAGAAGTTCGTCTGTGCTGGAATTGCTCAGAGTCATGCTCAATCCTCTTTAAAAAGTTTGTCAAAATAAGAATGTATATCACGGATCAACGGGCTATTGCGACGATGTATGCGTGAAAACGATAACACGGCATCGACGTGACCCATGTCTTTATAGACCTCTCTCGCGGCGAAACCACCTGCATTCAGCTGTTTTTCCATGAGACTTTTAGAATGCCCCCGTCTAACACGCAGATCTTCGCGACCGTGGAGGAGATAAAGCGGTGGAGACTCAGGGTTCACGTAATTTACAGGCTGAGAACGAGGATATTCCTCTTCAGGAGCGAAAAGATCCCAATGATCTTGGTCAGTGAAAGGAAAAAAGTCATAGGGCCCTGAGAGCCCTATCATCGCGCAGACCCTTTCCGAAGAGTGTAGCAGGGAAGAGTCGAGTGCTAACAAAGCTGCCATCTGTGCACCTGAGGAATGCCCCATCAGAACTACCATGCTATTGTCGGAAACATTTCGCATAAAGCAGTTCACCGCTCCAGCGGCTCCAGCAAGAATATCCTTAAAACGGTACTCGGGATAGAGAGGAAAATCAGGTATCAAAGCGTTGACATTCATTTGGCACAAGGTATCCGCTACAAAGCGATAATCTTGACGACAACCTGAACGCCAGTTCCCGCCATGAAAGAAAATTACCGTAGGCAAGTTTTCGTCAACTAGGAACCAGTCCATTTGATGTCGATCGCCGTTTCCATAAGCCATTGTCTTAATACGGTATCCTCCCGACCGGGCAAGCCAATTGATAAAACGTAAGCCGCTGCTTTGAATAAGCGTCTGAATAACATCTTTCATGGAAAAAAAAACCACTTTCAGTAAAATGCGCGATGACCGCTGTCGAGAACAGCCGATTCGTTCATCTATCACTTTAGTTTATCTGTTGTGCGGACCTTTCTGAAGCCACGACCATTTCTGTTGTATATCTCTGCGCTACTGTTGGCTTACTCTGCATTTGCCACAGATGAAGTCGTACCCGCCATAGAAGTCACCCGCGTTGAAACCTCGTCCATTGAGATAGATGGGGTTCTTGATGAGGAGGCCTGGCAAAACCTGCCTCTAGTCAAAGACTTTCTCGAACTATCTCCCGCAACACTAAAAATTCCACCCTACCAAACAAAAGTGCGTATCTTTTATACGGATAAGGGCCTATATATCGGTATCCAAGCGGATCAACCTGAGGAAACTCTTATCGAAAGACTAAGCTCTCGTGATCAATTTATTACACGAGATGGCCTTTCTGTCACTCTGGATCCTTCCGGCGAGGGCCTCTATGCATACTGGTTTGGAGTCAATTTGGGCAACTCGATAAGCGATGGGACTGTGTTGCCAGAAAGGCAATATCGTCGAGAATGGGACGGACCTTGGCGTGGGGAGACAGCGCGCAACAAAGACGGATTTGCCGCTGAGTACTTTCTACCATTTTCCATGATGACAATGCCTGAGACCAACGACCCTCAGCGCAAAATGGGTATCTATATTTCAAGACAAGTCGGACACAAAAACGAATGGTGGGGCTGGCCAGCTCTACCTAGCACCCAGACCCAGTTCCTGAGTTCTCTACAAACTATAGTTCTGGACAATTTCAATCCAGTGAAACAGTTCACATTCTATCCATATGTTTCAGGGAACTATGACGTTTTAGCCAGACAAGATGATTACAAAACAGGATTTGATATTTTTTGGCGCCCTAGCTCCAATCTACAAATTACAGCAGCTATAAATCCCGATTTCGGCAACATCGAGTCAGACGATGTCGTTGTTAATCTGACCTCCATCGAAACCTTTTTCCCAGAAAAAAGGCCTTTTTTTCTTGAGGGTCAAGAGATTTTTACGACGACACCTCGAGCCAGAAGCCGTGGTCGAGGAACACCAACAATACTGGTCAATACAAGACGCATTGGCAGTCCACCCGGAACACCAAGCGTCAATAATTTGGAAATCGATGATGTCGAGGCCAACCAACTAACTGAATTAGTTGGGGCAGCTAAAGTTACGGGACAGAGCGGTTCCTGGCGTTATGGTGTGATAACTGCGGTGGAAGATGAAACCAAAATCGAAGCCAACGTTGAAGGTTTAGCAGTCGATCTCACCGCAAAAGGTAGAACTTTTGGAGCGGCAAGATTCCTGTATGAATCTACAAAGGGCGGTGCTCGTAAAGGCTTAGGCTGGATAACCACGCTTGTCGACCACGCGATCGATTCGGACGCAACAGTTCATGGAATGGATGGCCATTATCTTTCAGCGGACGGCAGATGGAACATTGACGGCCAATTGCTCTATAGCGATGTAAATGGCACTAGCGGATCTGGCGGCTTTGCTGACATCACTTATGCTCCGAAGTTAGGCCACAGTCATCGTATAGCGTTGAACTATTTTGACGACTCGCTCGACATCAATGACTTCGGTTTTATGAGACGCAACGACGCGATCACAATTCGCTATAACTACCAACTTACCGAGCCTGACGTTAATAATTTGAAAGAGCGAGAAACATCATTAACGCTATCGCAGGAATACAACACAGATGGGTTGGTCGTTCGCAGCGGCATTTTCTTCAACCAGGAAAGGGAATTTATCAACAATACCGAGCTTGAAACAGAGCTCAATTATTACCCAGCGAGATGGGACGACCTAAGCAGCCGCGGTAATGGCAATTTTCGAATTAACCCAAGATGGCAAGCTGGATTGTCCTGGAGCTCTGATAAAGCGAGACCGTTTCAAGCGCGTCTCGGTTTCTACCTACAGGATGAGGACATAAAAGGAAATCAAAAAAACTACAAGTTAAGTTTAAATTGGCGTCCTAGTGATCGGTTCGCACTCAAAGCGACGGTAGCATTTCGGCATCACAGTGATTGGTTGATCCACTTCTCGCAACGAGAGTTCACTACCTATCAGGCAGAATACTGGCAACCACGATTTGAGGTAGATTATTTTCTTTCCGCGAAACAACAATTTCGACTAATTCTTCAGTGGATAGGAGTAAAAGCGAAGGAAAAGCAACGCTGGCAAGTGCCAATTCGAGACGGTGCGCTTGAGATAGAGGCCACAGCCACTGAAAATAATAGAGACTTCACCATAAGCAATCTCTCCTTCCAGGCCCGATATAGATGGGAAATTGCACCTCTGTCAGACCTTTTCGTGGTTTACACCAGAGGATCAGATTTACCAAACCGTCCCGGTGATTCTTTCAGCGAATTACTGAGTGACGGTTGGACTAAGAGAGGGGCAGACAGCCTAGTTGTCAAACTACGCTATCGATTGGGCAACTAAGGAGGCGGATAACTAATGATCAAAATGATCGCTCTTGATCTCGATGGAACGCTAGCGCTCGAAAATCATGCAATCTCACCATCAACGCAAAAAGCGCTTTCAGACATCCACCACAATGGTGTCGAGGTCGTCATAGCGACAGGGCGAAGATATCGCACGACACGTTATGTAATTGACAATCTGGGTTTAAACGTTTTCGCTGTCTGTAATGGTGGAGCATTAGTTAAAGCACCGGACCAAAGCACCATTCATATCGAAACTTTTTCCCTGCAACCATTCCTTAAATCCATTAGGGAATCAGGCTTAACCCTATTTGCTCAGAGAGATGCTCACCAGCTAGGTGGCGCAGATTTCGTCGTAGACTCGGTTCTTTCATGGAATGATATGACCCAGCGACATATCGAAAACAATAGAGACTGGTGCGAAATTAGTAATTTGAGCAAGTCAGACGCCGAATTTATGGTAGCAGGCTGCTTCGGTACAGAACAGGAGCTCAAATTACTTTCAAATCAACTGAAAAAGCAACACGGCGAGGCATACAACACAATTATCGTTCCTCACCTTGAATCCGATTGGTTTTATTGTGAGATCTCGTTGAATCACATCAATAAATGGCAGGGTCTTCAGAAGATATTAACTATTTTCAATCTGGAACCAGAAAATATCTGTGCTGTTGGAGATCAATTAAATGATATGTCGATGGTGACGGCTGCCGGGCATGGGGCAGCCATGGCAAACGGCCACCCGGACTTAAAGGAAGCTGCTGATTTCGTATGCGGCCACAACCAGTCTGATGGAATAGTTGATGTCGTGGAATACATTCGCAAACATAATGAGCAGCAGCCCAGGTGACTATCGCGCGTTGGCTCTTTGGCTATGGATCAATTATCTGGAAGACGGGGTTTGACTATGACGAGTCATGCCTGGTCTTCGTTAAAGATCGAAGCAGACGCTTTTGGCAGGGCTCAATTGATCATCGAGGCACCGTTAAAGCGCCGGGGCGCGTCGCAACCCTGATTAACATGCCAGGTGCGACCTGCTGGGGATTGGCTTTCAAATTGTCCCGAAGCTCAATATATTCAACAATCAGTATGCTGGACGATCGAGAAATTGGCGGTTACCAACGGGAGAAAATTACTATACATTTCCCTAACGATAAGTCTGTCGAGGGCATAACCTATACAGCGCATCCAGATAATCCACATTATCTTGGAGAAGCTTCTCTTGCAGAAACAGCCAAACAGATCGCTGCCTGTCGAGGACCAAGCGGGAGCAATGCTGAGTATGTTCTTGAACTCGCAACTGCCCTTGATAATCTAAACATTAAAGATCTTTATGTAACAACGCTAGCTGAGCTTCTGAAAAAAGAACAAAAAACAAAGAGGATTTCATGAAAATAATTGAGGACTTACTGTCAGCGAAGCCCGAATTAACAAAATGGCGAAGAGATATTCATGCCCACCCTGAAATCGCTTTTGAAGAACACAGAACCGCAAGTATTGTCGCGGAAAAACTTAACGAATTTGGTCTGGAGGTTGAAACTGGTATAGCGGGCACGGGAGTTGTCGGACGCTTAACTCGAGGTCGAGGCAATCGCGCTATTGGTCTGAGAGCCGACCTAGATGCTTTACCCATCCAAGAAGCCAATGATTTCGCACACAAATCGACAAACCCTGGGAAGATGCACGCTTGCGGACATGACGGACACACCACCATGCTGCTTGGTGCAGCCCAACACCTTGCAGCAAAGGGGAATTTCGAAGGCACCGTCTACTTCATCTTTCAACCCGCTGAAGAAAACGAAGGTGGGGGGAGAGCCATGGTAGAAGACGGTTTATTTGAACGGTTTCCAATGGAAGCTGTTTACGCTATGCACAACATTCCGGGCATACCGGTTGGTAAATTTGCGGTTAAGTCAGGGCCAATGATGGCTGCTTTTGACATCTTCGAACTTACAGTCACCGGTCAGGGGGGTCACGCCGCTATGCCCCACCTCACGATCGACCCAGTGGTCATAGGCACAAAAATTGTCGATGCCTATCAAACCGTAATCAGTCGCATAATCGATCCAATCGAGCCTGCAGTACTATCAGTTACTCAGTTTCATGGCGGAGATGCATACAATGTAATTCCAAACGAGGTTGAGATAAAGGGTTGTACCCGATGTTTCTCTCCTCAAGTTCAGGGCAAGCTAGAAACGGAGATGAAGCGTATTGCTAACGAAATCTGCGCTGCCTGGGGAGCAACTTGCGAATTCAAATATGAGCGTCGCTACCCGCCGACTATAAACTCAGACCAAGAGGCCAGACTTGCAGGTGATGTGGCGATTGAAATCGCAGGGCCAGAAAATGTAAATCTGAGACCAAAACCTGCGATGGGTTCGGAAGATTTCGCTTATATGCTGCAGGAAAAGCCAGGAGCTTATATCTGGATAGGTAACGGCGATGGTGAGGGCTCGTGCATGGTGCATAATCCAGGTTATGACTTTAACGACGAAATCCTTCCGATCGGCGCAACCTGGTTCGTTAGAATGGCGGAAAAGAGCCTTCCTCCTATTAACTGACTCTACGTACCTGAAAACCGATTCTAGGAAAATGTACGAAAACTGTACCTATATCCGGATTGTTCCGCGACACGACAATTTCATCAAACCTTGCAGCGAGTAGTTTTCCCCTCACCGGGTGAAAACCGTAGTCGATCGGCATGACTTCAACGACTGCACCCGCGTCGATGTCCTCAAGAAAAACTGTTTCTTCAAAATAGTCTGGTTCCGATTCCCTAGCCTCCGCAAGAGCTGATCGCCCGTCGATCTCCAAATAATCACCATGACCGAAAGCAGACATTATCTTGAACCAATTTACTACTTTAGTAAAAGGTTCAAACATGGCGCTCAGACGTTGTCGCCCCTTTAAAAACCACACCAGATGAAAAGCCGAAAAGTCAGCGATCGTCGGCGTTTCTCCCCCCAAAAAAGCGGTCACCCCCAGCTGACAATCCATATCATTCAGGAAAGTCATAAAATGAGACTCAGCAATTCTAAGATCTATCTGTAATTGATCGGAACCCTTGGCCAAGTCAGCACGATCGGCAATAAATGCTGCAGCTTCCGCGTCGGTCTCAAAAAAAGAGTTGCCCTGATCCAGCCCAGATTGAAAAGCAATAGCCACCACACACCTAAAAAGAAAAGTATCTATCCAATTAGCTATAGCCGTATCACTCGCAGCACGATTTTCTGGATAGATTGAATTGTCTGGATACATCTGATCGATAACCCGACAAATCAATGCTGTATCACAGAATATATCTGCACCAATTTGCAGGACAGGCGTTTTCCTGTAACCACCGGTGAGGGGCATGACAAAGGGACGAGGCATGATCACCGGTATCTCTACAACACGGTAAGCAGCTTGTTTAAAACCCAACAAAGCTCTAACTTTCTCGGAAAATGTTGAACTCGCATATTGATGCAAGATAATTCCGGTCATATCACTCACTCCAGCGACCTAAAAAACTCAGTTATATCTTCAGTCTATTTATTTTCTAACTCTATTTTTCAATTATATTCTTTTGCTTTATAGCCTTGGCTTTACTGGTTAACAAGGCAACGAGTTACACTATCGGTGAAATCGGCAGATATAAGGATATCAGTTATGAACCTCGAAACACCTCGTCTCAGACCTATCGAACTCGAAGATTTGAATGAAGCCCAGCAGGAATTACTTGACAAGCAGGCGATGAGAGGAAATGTGCCGAACATCTTTAAAACGCTCATCCATCATGAAGATTTAACCCGTCGTTGGCTGGTATTCGCAAGCCATATACTCTCCAAATCAACCCTTACAGCAAGAGACCGCGAGATTGCGATCCTGAGAACAGGTTGGCTTGCCGGTTCAGTTTATGAATGGGGGCAACATGTTCTGATTGGTCAAGCCGCAGGACTGTCAATGACGGAGATCGAAAATATCAAAAAAGGGAGCGAAGGCAGCACTTGGAACAACCATGAGCGCCATATACTGCAGGCATGCGAGGAACTGCACGAAAACGTTGTCTTGACAGAAGCAACTTGGCAGGCTCTTTCGGAAACATTCAATGACAAGCAGATGCTAGATCTGATATTCACCATCGGTCAATATCGTATGCTGGCAGGTGCTTTAAACACTATCGGTGTGCCACTTGATGACGACATTAAAGATCTTGTGGACTAAATTTCAGTCGATTTTTACGCTCTTATCGATCTGTGCCCAAGCTAGCTTCGACAAATTATAAGCCCCCGATCCCGCTTCTTCGGCTTGTTGGCTGGCAGCAGTACCATCCATGACTCGTCGGGCGATGCCTTGCAATATTGCCGCTAAACGAAACATATTGAACGCAATATAGTAGTCCCAATTTTCGATTCCCGAACGGTTGGTTCGACGACAGTACGCCTCGACATACTCTTCTTCTCTAGGAATACCTAGGAGTTTCAGGTCAGCATCTCTCAAAGAATCGCGATATCGCATACACATATAAGCAAAATCTGAAATGGGATTACCTAGCGTTGCTAATTCCCAATCGAGAATTCCAATGACCTCGCCTTTACTAGAATGCATCATCATGTTGTCGATTTTGGGGTCACCATGAACAATCGTACAGGCGAACTTGTCTTCTGTCGGTATATTTGCAGGAAGATATTCGATGAGGTTATCCATGTAAGGATTATCGACAGTTTTCGTATATTCGTATTGGCTAGACCATCTGTTTATTTGCCTAGCGATATAGTCACCTTGTTTACCAAAGTCATCGAGACCTACTGCCTTGAAGTCAACATTATGGAGTCTTGCCAACACATCATTAGCAGCGTCCCAAAACTCGCCTCTTTCTTGAGCTGAATAGCTTCCACCAGTGCTATCCCAGATCACCCGACCTTCAAGGCATTCCATGACGTAAAACCATGTTCCTATTACATCATCGTCCATACAAAGCGCATAGGTTCTAGCAACAGGAACATCAGTGCCAGCCAGCGCCGACATTACGCGATATTCTCGATCCACAGCGTGTGCGGACTTAAGCAACTCGCCTGGCGGTTTTCGACGCATCACATACTGCTGCTCACCGGCATGAAGGAGATAGGTTGGGTTTGATTGGCCACCGGCAAACTCCTCTACGGTTAGTCTGCCGCTGTAACCCGCCACATTTTCGACCATAAATAACTCGAGTCTTTCAACATCAAATCTATGTCGTTCCTGAACCGGTATCGTGCCAATATTAGCCGAGGGATCAAACTCTGCCATAAGCCTATTCTCTGTTGAGATCCTTGGCGAGGGACAGAACTAAGTCATGATGAGACTTAGTATTGACCTTCGAAAGCACATGTTTCACTTTGCCGTCCATACCGACAAGAAAAGACATACGATTGATACCCATATACTCGCGTCCCATGAATTTTTTTAGGCTCCAGACACCATACAATTCTGCAACACTATGGTCTTCATCCGATAAAATCGAGAAATTAAGACTCTCTTTATCCTTGAACTTTTTTAGGCGACCCACCGGATCAGGACTAATACCCAAGACAATCAGCTTCTGGCGACTGAGTTTTTGTTTGCTGTCACGCAACAAACAGGCTTGCACGGTTCATCCAGGAGTAAGCGCTTTCGGATAGAAATATACGAGCACATTCTTAACACCTTTGAACGATTTCAGGGAGACTGGATTACCGTCTTGATCCTGCAACGAGAAGGCGGGAGCTTGTTTCCCTACTTCCGGTAGTGGCATCTCTAATTTACTGTCCAGGTGTGGCCCGTTCTCAGCAATGCATTCATATCCGCAGCGCCTTTCTTTTCCCGAACTACTATGCGTTGTTCATAAACATCATCGGTATAGCTAGGAGCTCCTGGCTCACAATAAATTACACCAACGGCTTCTGGAAATTCAGGTGATTTCAGCCCAGCTAGCATTTGAGCAAGAACTTTGTTGGTCTCATCGTGCACCACCAGATCATCTACAGTTACACCATCATCACCTACCGACACGACTTCGAGTTGAAGCGTCTGGCTATTAAATCGAATACCCAGCTCATCATCCGGACCAAAGGTTAGAGGTTTACCATGCTCAAGATACAATCTTGTATTGACTGCACTTTTCTTGTCTTTGATGTAGTCAAAGATTCCATCGTTATACACTGGGCAATTCTGATAAATCTCCACAAAGGAAGCCCCCTTATACTCATGCGCGCGCTGAAGCACAGGAGTAAGGTGCTTTGCTTCAGTGTCGATACTTCGCGCAACAAAGCGTGCACCGGCGCCAAGGGCAAATACGCAGGGACGCAGAGGCATATCTAGCGACCCATCAGGAGTCGAGGGCGAACTCGTTCCCACTTTTGATGTAGGCGAGTATTGTCCCTTCGTTAAACCATAGATTTCATTGTTAAACAGCAGTATCTGAAGATCTACATTTCTTCGCAGTGCATGCATGGTGTGATTACCACCAATACTGAGGCCATCGCCATCTCCGGTAACTACCCATATATCGAGCTGCGGATTCGCAATCTTGGTGCCAGTCGCTATAGACAACGCTCGGCCATGAATTGTGTGAAAACCGAAAGTATCCATGTAGTAAGGGAATCTAGAGGAACAGCCAATCCCTGATATAAAAACAAGGTCTTCCTTCGGCACATCGAGTGAAGGCATAAGTTTCTGTATCGTCTTTAAAATCGCATAATCCCCACAGCCTGGACACCATCTCACCTCTTGATCCGAGGCAAAGTCCTTATCGGTAAGTTTTACAGGTGCATTCATTTTATGCCTCCAATAGCGACTTAATCGCTTCTTCTATTTCCCTGATCTTAAATGGTTGACCTGAGACCTTATTTAAAGCTTTTGCGTCTATCAGATACTTCGATCTCAACACGTTGACTAATTGCCCCGTGTTCATTTCTGGCACTAAGACCGTATCGTATGACAATAACAACTCTCCTAAATTTTGGGGGAAAGGATTCAAGTAACGAATCTGGATATGAGAGACGTCAAGTTTCTCCTGACGACATCTTTTCACAGCTTGGTGGATAGCGCCGTAGGTTGACCCCCAACCCACCACTGCAAGTTTTCCAGAAGATTCGCCGAGCGACACATCCTGCTCTGGAATGAACCTTGCAATACCATCGATCTTGTCCTTCCTAACATCGGTCATCTTTTGGTGATTTTCTGGGTCATAAGAAATATCACCGGTCGCAAAGTCTTTTTCGATTCCGCCGATTCGATGCTCAAGACCTGGGGTCCCAGGTTTGGCCCAAACTCTTGCTAGAGTCTCAGGGTCTCGGTTCGCCGGAGCAAAACCTTCCGGGTTTGTTTCAAATGTGACGGGGAAGCTTTCGTAGTCTTCCATATTTGGTACTAACCATGGTTCGGATGCGTTCGCCATATATCCATCGCTAAGCAATATCACCGGGGTCATGAATTGGGTAGCGAGCCTGACCGCCTCGATAGCTGCGTCAAAACAATCAACTGACGTTGACGCCGACACAACTGGCAGCATTGTGTCTCCATGCCGCCCAAACATAGCCTGGTTTAGGTCTGATTGTTCCGTTTTAGTCGGTAGCCCGGTCGAGGGACCGCCACGCTGTGTATTGACGATAACCAGCGGTAACTCTGTAGCAGAAGCTAGCGATATCGCCTCGCCTTTTAAAGAAATGCCCGGTCCAGAACTGGATGTAATACCAAGAGATCCTGCAAATGAGGCACCAATTGCAGCACAAACGGCTGCTATCTCGTCTTCTGCTTGAAAGGTGACGACCTCGAACTGTTTAAGGCCTGAAAGTGTATGCAACAGACTAGAGGCTGGGGTTATTGGATAAGAAGCAAAGGTCAGAGGCAATTCCGCCAATTGGGCACCTGCCAACAAACCATAGGCAAGGGCTTCCGTGCCGGTAGTGTTACGGTATAGTCCTGGTGCCACATCTGCCCGAGGAACCTTGTAGACTTCTACACCAGAAGGCAGTTCTGCCGTTTCACCGTAAGCGTGGCCAGCGTTAAGCGCTGCCACATTAGCTTCGGCTATTTCTGGCTTGGTTTTGAATTTTGCATGGAGGTTGTCGATAGTTGCCGTCCGGTCACGATCAAATAACCACATCACCAAACCCAGTGTCCACATATTCTTACAACGCACTGCGAATTTATGGCTCAGACCGAATGGCTTGACAGATTCCAAGACTTGCTTCGTTATGTCTATCGGTATTACGCGGTACGCATCTAGCGAACCATCTTCTAGTGGGTTTTCTTTGTAACCCGCTCTGGTCATATTCTTATCTGTGAAAGCATCAGTGTCTACGACGACAAGCCCACCTTTAACAAGATCCTTTAGGTTAGTGATCAATGCAGCTGGATTCATTGCCACGAGCACATCCACGTCATCGCCAGCGGTGGTTACATCCTCCGATCCAAAGTAAATCTGAAACGCCGATACGCCGAAAGTTGCGCCCGCGGGAGCTCTGATTTCCGCCGGAAAATCAGGAAAGGTCGCCAAGTCGTTGCCGGAGAGGGCCGTGGCTTCGGTAAAGTTACTACCGGTAAGCTGCATCCCATCACCGGAGTCGCCGGCAAAACGGACAACAACGTCACTGACAAGCGAAGCACTATCTTGATCGCTGGATTCTACTGCGGACATCAATTTTTCCTTTATTCAGTTGAATGCTATTGCCACCCAGCAGAGACATTCAGGACTTAATAGCTTGACTATTAGCAAGCTTCGCTGCTCCTGCCAACCGTTCTTGTCTCATGGAGTGATGTTCCCACTTAAAATGTTTTCGGTAACAATCGCATTGGTTGGCTAGGTCAGGCACAAATTTTACATAAAAAACAGGCGGTTGAACAAGGAATGTAGAACGATATAAACAGAGATGAATTGCTTGTCACATTCCCAATGATGTGAGGCAAAACAGTCGGATATGATCGCCATACGCGGAACTCGTCTTACAGAAGGGCTTCAAGCTTCTGCATAGATACCAGGTAGTGTTGAATATCCGTTTAAGCGTACAACCCGCTTGAAAAACCGGTCCTGCTCCTGGTTAAAGAAAACGTTGATATGCTTTAGCAAAGGCTTACCGCTATACGACGGGCTCAGTGAACCATCTGCTAGTACACAAATTTATACTAGCGCCTTCGCAAAAATTAGATCTGATCATTAAAGCAGTTTTTCGGGTAGCGGGATGGACGGGTAGTTCGCTGAGCGTGTCCCCTCAATCGGGCGATTGCCCGACTGGTGGTAGGTAAAAACGGGCGAGAGCTTAGGTCTACTGGTTAAATTTCGCCCTGCTGCATGAAATAACCGGCAGTGAAAAAATAGAGCATCGCCTGCTTGCAGCTCAACCAGCTCTGCATTCTTCAACATCTCCTTGTTTTCAGGCAAGTCCGGGCGCAAAAACAAAGAAGCATCCAGTCGACCACGGTCTAGCTCTTGTTGATGCGAGCCAGGTATGACCCGAAGACACCCGTTGGCCTTGTTTTCTTCGGCCAATGCTAACCAAACACTGATTAGATTCTCTTGGTCGAAAGACCAATACCGAATATCCTGATGCCAAAGCGTTGCGCTACTAAAGCCCGGTTCTTTAGTCATCACACAATTGTGATGACACTGGGACATCATTATTCCTGTCGGCGAGCCGAAAAGCTGCCCCAAAGCGCATCTAACTTCAGAGGAGGTAGCCCAATCGCGAAAGGCCGCGTCCCTTGCGTAGGCTTGAAGGAGGCGTCTCGATGTCTTTCCGCCAACAGCATTTATATCTTCGGGCGAGCCGGGATAGAGCACGTCGACCTCATATTCGATTGGTGCGATGAGGTCGTCTAGATGCATCTCAGCAATTTGTTTAAGATGCTCGCAGACGTTTACAGAAAGTAGCTTTGAACAAACCACAAAGCCTTTCTCGGCAAAAGCGCCGATTTCTTCTTCCGAAAGTACTAATTTGCTCATAACAACTAGTTTGCGAGAGTGCCGACTTGTTTTCACTAACTTTTCGCCCTTAGTCAAAATTTTGCCAAATGCTTACCTAAGGGGCACCAGTGATAGAGGACAAATTATCTGAGAAAAAAGAAAAGAGGCATTAAAGTCTCATAGTCCGATATCCGGGACCTTTCAGAAATAAGCGATATCGGTAAATGCTGCAACTAAGCGACTAAAAAAGAGTCACAAGCCTCCCTTACCTAATTCAAAACGACCTTTAGCAATATTCAAACGCAATAGATCACTCGCACCCTCTACAAAACGAAAAGATCTGACTTCCCGATAGAGCAACTCCAAGGGGTGCCCGGTCACCAGAGCTTGTCCACCATAAAGTTGAACAGCAGTATCAACAATTTCACCTAAAGTTTCTGTAACAAAGACTTTAATCATGGCAGTCTCGTTAGCCGCATTAACTCCGCGGTCAACTAACCTAGCAGTTCGATAAAGGGCACTTCTTGCTACATAGCTTTTCAAGCGCATGTCAGCATAACGCAAACGAACACCTTCACGCTCAGATAATGACACGCCACTTCGGTGAGGTCCTTGCAGGTATCCTTCTATGAAATCGATCACCCAAAGACACATTCCCATCGCCTGCGCTGAGACTAACATCCTTACGTTACCAATATTCGCCAAGGCCCTCGGCATACCCTCGCCAGGTCGCCCTACCAATCTAGTCAGCGGGACCCTGATACTGTTAAAGCGCATTGCAACATGGTCGCTTCCATCAAGCGAAGTAAACTCCCTCTCTATCTCCAGTCCTTCATCTGCCATATCAAGCACAACCATCGCGGTACCCAACTTAGCGCCATCATCTTTTTCGACATTAATCAGGGCAGACACGAAATCTGCATCCGCCCCACCCGTCACATAAGACTTTTGTCCATTGACAACTAATTCATCATTAATAACGACACCCCAACTTGGTCGCTCCGCGCTATCTGGTTCGGTAAAACCAAATGTGCCGCGTTTCTCGCCCCGAAGGACAGGTTCCAGATAGTTTTCACGCAACTCTCCTTCAACGCTGTGAAGCACGCCTGGTCCGGGGCCAAACACGAATCGCGCTAACGGACTATTAGATGCGGCGAAAGTTTCCCGCAAAGCTGTCAATTCAAGCGTCGATGCAGGATTACCTCCATACTCTTCGGGTTGCGTTTTCTGGAAAAACCCTGCTGCCTTGGAAGCATCAACAACGCGCCGGCGATTTTCCAAGCTCAAGTCACTGGCTAGTGGCAAAAGGACCGATTCATTAAAATCAAGAGCTTGTTCAACAGCGTACTGAATATCTTTCGGCAAATTCTCGGGCATGTCCCAGACTTTCCTCAATTTACGAATAAAGAAATAGAAGCACCTCGCTTGCCTCACCGCAAGCCTTATGCGAACACTCTGCTCAAGCGAAGCATGATCGTAATAACTAAAATCATCTGTTAACCACGTAAAGCCGCATAAATTAATTAGAACCTTAACTAAAGTGCGGGCGACATATTTCCATCCACATTGATAGCTGTTCCAGAAACGAAACCACAATCATCTGAGCACAATAAAGCTGCTAGATTCGCACATTCCTCCGCCTCACCGTATCGGCCCAAGGGGACCGCCCTTTCGCCCTGCCGAGCCACAAAATCCTCAAAGGAAATCGACTTGTCGGAAACCTCATACGCGCGTTTTATTTGGTCTGACTTTATAAGGCCAATATTGAAACCATTGACAAGTACATTGTAGGCGGCACCTTCTCCCGCCAAAACCTTGGTCAAGGCCATGCCTGCAGCGCGAGTCACAGAGGTAGGAGCACTGCCGCTCGAAGGAGTCTTAGCCAGCGTGTTCAACATATTGATGATTCGCCCCCAGCGTCGCTCTTTCATACCAGGCATTACTAATCTCGACATCCTAACCGCAGCCATAAGCTTTAGGTCAAGATCATATTGCCATTCTTCATCGGTGATCGATTCAAAAGGCCCTGCCTTCGCAAAACCCGCGTTATTAATAAGAATGTCGATCTTTCCGAATCGATCGACTGATTCCACATAAGCTTTTTGAATACTGTCAGCGTTACTGACATCGCAAGCGATGCCCAAAGTATCCTCACCAGTTTCACTACTAATAACTTCTGCAGCTTTTTTCACTTCTGCCTCGGTTCTTGCAAGGAGAACAGTCTTGACGCCGCAAAAGGCAAACTTACGTGCCATGGCATAACCAAGACCTTTACTGCCGCCCGTGATCAAGGCGACACGATTGTCGATTCTTAACTGCATTTAACTTCTCTAAATAAATTTGAATGAATCCTAACAAATTGGAAAACATTGCCTTGTCCACCAATTTCTTAAAGGTTATTTAGCTGTTAATTCACTATGGGACGTTACGAAAACTCTTTCCTCTCAAGGAACACAATCTAACGATAAATAGAAGAAGATGCTTTACTGCCATTACCTGATCAAGTGACCTTATGTGGAAATTAGAAGCTTCCTTAATTACCAAGATATGGCCTCCTTAGCTCTGCACAGCCGATAATGAGAGCTATATTCCCAAACTTTTGCTAACTATTTTTTGGTTTCTCCCCTTAGTTGTTATGTTAGATCGATAAAAACTTCGATGATAGGTCACTAACCTTATAAGGCAGACACAATAATCGAAAATAACAACTCAGTACGAAACATCGCAGCAGCACTAAGAAAAATAAGAGATCATGAATTTAATTCATCTATATATTGACATTTAATTCAATAGGTTACGAGCCGAAACGTCATCAGTAAAGCTTATCCACACCCTTCGCCAGATCCGCTCGCAGTTACTCAGTGGTTATCCACAGCTAATGCACCGCTGATTGCAGAGGTTTCAATAGCCAAACTGAAACAACGTCTGTACCTTTGTTTGGCGGTTGAGGGAGGTTAGGAACACTGGAAACAGGACGCCGAACCGACTTTAAATCGAAAGACCTGTGCCGGGTCGGGGTCACCAAGGCAAGGGTGGCTTAAGGGCTACCGGGTCCCCCTTTAGGGGGAGCGGGGAACTGAACCTTCGGGTAAAGAGAACCGCAGACCGGATGCCTGATCCAATGGTCATCGGTTTGATCGACTGGACCTTGGGGGACGTAGCAAGGCGTCTAAAAATAACGGCTTGAAGGCCAGGTTGCAGAACTCTTCAGTGACGGCTGGAAAAGAGACGCAACCAGACACAGTAAGAAGCTGAAGCAGATGACGACGAAGCAACGGGCCTTGGCCTTAAGTGGAGAATGAAGGAAGCAGACAGCTGAATTCTGTGAGAGACTTGGACAGGCCGAAAGTCCTGATACAAGACTTAAATCCAAGCCCTAGGGCCTGGAGGGATGGAGCAAACTGTTAAGGGTGATTCCTTCGGGGAAAGCTCAAAATAGTCCCGGCGAAAATCCTAATCGAAACCCCGCTTCGTGCGGGGTTTCTTTTGTCCGCCCAGAGATAGCGCTTCAAACTTCCCAAGACTGCTGTAGACCCTGTCAGCGACGATCTATACTCTCTTCTTCTTTTCATTGATCGCAGAGGAAGCTATGAAAACCGGGATCGGTATTGGCAGCGCTTATTACAATGGCGAAGACTGGGAGCAACTGGTCGAATATACAATCGAGGCAGATCGAATGGGAGTCGATTTCGTCTGGTCAGCCGAGGCATGGGGCATGGACGCGATTGTTCCATTAGCTTACATGGCCGCTGTAACTAAAAGCATTACACTCGGCACGGGCATCGTCCAGATTAGTTCACGTGTTCCGTCAATGATCGCGATGACAAGCCAGAGCCTTGCCACTGTTTCCAAAAATCGTTTCGTGCTCGGTCTTGGAGTGAGCGGACCTCAAGTCGTAGAAGGATTGCATGGAGCTGCTTTTGCCCATCCTCTAGGAAGGTTAAGAGAGTGCGTGGAAGTAATACGAAAAGGGCTGAGTGGCGAAAGGTTGCAATATGATGGTAAACACTATCTGTTGCCGCGCCCTGGTGGAGAAGGCAAGCCAATAAAACTTTCGCAACCACCACGTCAAGACATGAAAATTTATCTAGCCACTCTCGGTCCAAAATCTTTAGAAATGACTGGAGAACTCGCCGACGGCTGGCTGGGCACCAGCTTTATGCCAGAAGCTGCTGATGTATTTTTTGAGCCCTTAAAACGAGGATTAGCAAAATCCGAGCGAAACCTATCTGACATTGATATTCAGGTTGGGGGCTCATTTGAAATCGGCGACGATGTAGAACGGATGATCGCTGCGCGAAAACCAGCTATGGCATTTACACTTGGTGGAATGGGCTCAGCAAAAACTAATTTTTACAATGATGCTTTCCGACGCTCTGGATATGCAGAAACAGCGGAGGAAGTTCAATCTTTATGGGTGAGTGGCAAAAAGGATCAGGCGGCAAATGCCGTGCCCGATGACATGATTATCAAAAATCACCTCATAGGGACGGAAGATATGGTTCGCGAGAGACTTCGAGCATACAGAGATGCGGGCGTTACAACATTGCGCGTTAGTACAGGCGGAAGTGACTGGAAAGAACGAACGTCGTCGCTTGAGCAGGCAATTGACATAGTTCAATCCGAAAGTGCCAACTGGTGAGGTAAATCATAATGAACATATGGCAGGTAGGTCAGGTAAAAATAACACGCGTGATAGAGATGGAAGTGGCGGGCGGAACCAAGTTCATTCTTCCTCAGGCTACACCTGAAGAAGTCCTGAAAATGCCCTGGCTTATACCTCACTTTGCCGACGAAGCCGGTAAACTGATCATGAGCATTCACGCTCTACTCATTGAAACTCCTAGTCATAAAATGATTGTCGACACCTGTATAGGTAACGACAAGGAACGTAATATACCGTCTTGGAGCAACCTGCAGTTACCTTTCCTCGAGGATCTTCAAATTGCGGGCTCTGACCGCATGGAGATCGATGTAGTGATGTGCACTCACTTGCATGTAGACCATGTTGGTTGGAACACGATGTTAGTTGATGGCGAGTGGGTTCCCACTTTTCCTAATGCCCGTTATTTAATAGGCAAAAAGGAATACGAGTACTGGGACAACGCTGATCCAGGCGAATTGAATGGTGGAGTTATGGACGACTCAGTCCGACCAGTATTCGAAGCGGGCCTGGTCGATCTCGTCGAGATGGACCACCAGGTATGTAAGGAAATCCGATTCGAACCAACGACCGGACATACTCCAGGCCACGTAAGCATACACATATCGTCACAAGGACAAGAAGCATTGATCACCGGCGACTGTATCCATCATCCCTGTCAGATAGAGAAGCTCGACTGGGCCAGCAGCGCCGACTATGACCAATCGGCATCAACAGCAACCCGAAAAGATTTGATGGCCAGATATGCGGACCAAAACATCCTCATCATAGGTACCCACTTCGCAACGCCTACCGCCGGATATTTGAAATCGAATGGGAGCGATTTCTGGTTAGATGTAGTGATCTAACGTAGTTTACTAGAGAGAGACAAGCGGCTTACGATCATCCCAGAAAATCAATATTCATAGATGAAGGCAGGAATCGGTGCGTCTATCGCAGGATATTCACCCGGGAACTTAATCAAAGTTGACGAACGATGATCGTGTATGATGATGGCCTGCGCGAAAATATTGATTTATGACGAACGAAGAAAGCCAGCTAACCTATCCATTTTCTAAGCCACCCGAATACGGCGAGACACTTGAGGTAGCGCCAGGAGTTCATTGGCTGCGTATGCCGTTGCCAATGTCACTGAATCACATCAATCTGTACCTCCTGGAAGGTAACAACGGATGGACAATCGTTGATACAGGTATTCGTGGAGAAGAGACAAGAGAACATTGGCGCAATATCTTTGCGACATGCTTGAGAGGTAAACCTGTCACACAGATTATCTGCACCCATATGCACCCAGACCACACGGGACAAGCGGGATTCTTGTCACATCGATGGCGCGCCCCCCTGCTAATGAGTTACTCAGAGTATTATCAGGCGCGTCTGATGGGCACAATGATGGAAGACGGCAACAACTGGTTCATGTCGGATTATTTTGAACGTGCTGGCCTATCTATTGAATTCCTCGAGCAAATGAGAGATATGCGGAGCCAGTTTACTCCTGAACCTGAGGATCTACCGATTCCGGGCTCTTATATCCGGCTAAGTGACGGCGAAGAAGTACATATCGGCAGGAATAGCTGGGAAGTAGTGGTTGGCAATGGCCATTCTCCTGAACATGTATGCCTCTACTGCAAAAAACTTAAACTGCTCATCTCTGGGGATCAAATTTTACCGATCATTACCTCGAACGTTAGCGTCATGCCAACCGAGCCATTAGGCAATCCAATGCTGGGCTGGATGCAATCCCATCAGAAATTTAAGTTACGAATTCCAAAAGACACACTTGTGCTGCCAGCTCACAATGAGCCCTTCTACGGGGTACAAGAACGTCTTCAACAACTAATCGACCATCACGAGGATCGCATGCTGATCCTCGAAGAAAATTGCGTCGAACCACAAATTGCTGTCGACCTTCTACCTCACCTTTTTAAGAGAGAACTGGAAGCTCATTCAATGTTCATGGGACTTGGCGAATGTATTGCTCATCTCCACTGCCTCATGGCCCACGGACGAATAGAACGGACACTGAAAGACGGTCGTTACTTTTATAGATCGGTCGATCCGACACTAACGGATCCGGAAATGTCTGGCCGCCACAAGGAGCCAAAAGAAGCTACTGTTATTATTTAAGGCAACCATTGAGCTACAGGCTTTTTCAATGTCCAAAACCCAGCAGGTAAATAGTATAAGCAGCGACTAGTCCTCAGCCAGAGGCAAAAATAAACTTTCACGCACACCATCACCCACAGCTCGGCTAATATGGCCGCGCCCGGAGATATCCTCCGCCAGCAAGATATCACCAGGCCCTAGCAACCTTTTGTCTCCAAGCCCTGTTTCAATCTCGACAGATCCTTTCAGATTAATCACGAACTGACGCCTGGGAGCATTATGAAAATCGATATCGTAGTCAGCGTCTGTTTCTCGAAAGATAACTGCCTTCGTCTTCCAGGGCTCAGAATAGCGTCCAGGGAATTCCCCTAGCGGTGCTAAATCATAATCAATATCTTCAAAATGGGACTCGCCATCGTCGCCAGTATAAATTCTTACGTACTTCATCATTTCACCTCCGTCCGTTCACTGAATAATCTTGTCGCTTTTTTTGGTTGGAACATAGACTGGCCATTAGGGTCAGAAATATTCAACACAAAACATAGGTGTTATTTTTAAATTCAACGGAACCCACCCTGATCAAGCGCTCTAAATGCATACCCATGCTCCGACGTTCGACCGCGTCAATCATGAAACCAGTCTGACCTGGACGATAGACAAATCGATGAGAAACAATATCATCCATAGTTCGCGGCTTTGAAAGAAAAGACAACAAATTCTCCTCCCTGTAACGGATCATTGATCCAAATTTGTCTAGCATAATGAGAAATTTCTCTCGAGACTCTATCAACCCTTTGTGATGAAACGTCAACCACCATTTAGCGTCTATTTCTCGCAATCGCTCAATACTCGTCTCGAAATCTTCGAGATCGGACCAGGCGTCCCCGTAATAGGGGCCAAAACCTGTAAGCTCTATATCACCCAGATAAACAAGGCGCTTTTCTGGCGAGCCCCCCCAGGAAATGATGAAACACGAGTGACCCCTCGTATGGCCTGGCGTGTGCAAAACGCTTAGAGTCACGCCACCGATATCAAATTCATCACCATCTTGAAAAACCGTTACCTTCTCACCATCATGAGGATAGTAAAATTTCGTCTCTATCTCCTCTTTGAAAGCATCATGCACTGCTCCTTCTAACCCATAGATCGCCATCAGCCCTTCAATCGATTCCAACCCCAGGGCGTCCAATTCGTGGGCGTACCATTGCTTACCACGAAATAAATGAGTCCCGGCTATGTGGTCTTCATGAGTGTGACTGTGAAAAACCGCATCCACCTCTGGCAATCGATCCTGCCTAGCGACCACGCCTAAGCAAGGATCAATAATCAATGAACGCTTGGAACCGCGCACCACCAATGAGTTACCGTGTGGATATTTGCCATTTTCATAACCATAGAGAATGGTCAAAGGACCAATATTTCGATCAACATAATCAGCGGGGTCAAAAATACCTGGACTCATAACAATGAACTTCTGGATAAAACATATAAACTGACATTCGCATTTGCAGATGCACTACAAAACTTTCAGAATTTTTTTGTCTTTGCCTAAAACACTGGGACTCAACTTGCTAAGCAAGATGGATTATCACTGACTTGTTCCCTTAGGGTCTACTCGAAAGTTAAACAAAAAAACCCAACAGCGATCACTAAAGCTAGTTCTGGATAAACATGAAGCAACAGCACGCTTTTGATGCGCGCTATATAATCGATGAATGACAGATCTATGCCAACTAACTAATAACCTTCGAAAGACGATTAGATCGGGCAATTTAGCTTTACAGGCCCTGCCACTGTGCCCAGACATTTCTCTTTATTTGATTTCTGATGATTATCCCAAAGGAAGACTGCCCGACGACGAGATGCTAGCGATCATGGAACAACCAGCCTACTGGTCTTTCTGCTGGGCCAGTGGACAGGTACTCGGTAATTACCTCTTATCACGACCCGCACTTTGTGCAAACAAAACTGTTTTGGATCTCGGGGCAGGTTCCGGAGTAGTCGCGATTGCGGCCGCAAAATCTGGTGCACGATCAGTTACAGCTTGTGACACCGACCCTCTGGCTCTGGCTGCGAGCCGCGCCAACGCTGAAGTTAATGGTGTGTCTCTAAAACTGCTGGATAATCTCGCAAACCTCTCAAGCAAAGTCGATCTGCTTATAGCGGCAGATGTTCTTTATGATAGAGACAATCTAAGCTGGCTATCCGAACTGCATCTCTACGCTGACGAAATTTTGATCGCTGACTCCCGGGTTCGCGACCGAGAGCTGTTCAGCGCGTATCAACACATCGCCGAAGAAAAGGCCACAACCATTCCCGATCTCGATGAATTGGAAGAATTCGGTAATGTCAGCATTTACTACCAAGCCAATCACCCTTAGTCTGTAAGACTAACACCATCGAGAGGGGGGCATAATGCTGTCACATCGAGCAGCAGCCGTTGCTGTTATCCTGTCATTTTTTTTAGGTTTGGCAGGCAGCCTTGCACTCAGGCCACCAACTAGCGCAAGTGTAAATGGACCTCAAACAGGCACAGAGGTACCACTTCGCATTCATTGGCGCGTGCCGGTATCTAATCCAACCAACTTGCCAGTAATCGGCGAAAACCCCATCTGGTTAGCCGAAACACTGCTGCTAGTGAGCGGTGGAGCTATCCGTTTTGATATTTATGATCCGGGTGAAATCGTCCCGTCATTTGGCATTTCAGACGCTGTTCGGGACGGGAAGGTCCCGGCAGGAATGACGTGGTTAGGTTACGACCAGGGGAAAACACCTGCTTCGGCTTTGTTAGCGGCAACACCATTTGGCATGGAGCCTTGGGAATACAGTGCATGGTGGTATGAGGCAGGGGGTAAAGAATTGGGCAGCAATCTTTATAAGACTCATAACATCCATCCGGTTTATTGCGGTATGACTGGACCTGAAACCGCCGGTTGGTTCAAGCAAGAGATCAAAAACACGAAAGACGTTGAGGGATTAAAGATTAGATTTGCTGGAATCGGCGGCAAAGTCATGGAGGAAGTGGGTGCATCTGTCACCATGCTCCCCGCTGGAGAAATTTTTCAGGCACTGGAAAAAGGCGCTATCGATGCGTCTGAATTTGCGTTACCTATTGTTGATGAGGCTCTGGGTTTTAATCGGGTCGCAAAATTAAACTACTATCCAGGCTGGCATCAACCATTCACGGCAACCCACTTAATCATAAATTTAAATGTGTGGCAGCAACTGGCTAAGCGAGATAAAAAAATGATCGAGACGGCCTGTGCAGCGAGGGTAGCAAAAATGTTAGCACAGTCTGAAGCAACTCAGGGTCCAGTCATCGAAGATTTCCCCGCTATTGGCGTGACAGCGAAGAGATTACCCCTGGAACTGTTAAAGCATCTAGACACTGTTACGCAGAAGGTACTCAATGATGAAGCGTCAAAGGATCCAATGTTTGCACGAATACTTTCTTCACAACGCAAATTCGAAAGTGACTATTACCATTGGAAGCGACTCGCTTATCTGCCCAGAGACTTCCGCGAATGAGCGTTCACGACGAGCTGCCGGATACCGTCTTGTCACGACGCATTGACGCATTGCTAACACTGATAGGTCATTCAGTTTCGTGGTTATGGCTGGGTTTATTAGCGACTATTATTCTAAATGTCGTTTTACGCTACGTTTTCGGAGAGGGCCGTATAGAATTCGAGGAATTTCAATGGCACCTCTATTCAACCGGCTTCCTCCTTGCGATCGGGTATACCTTTCAAGTAGATAGACATGTTCGCGTAGATGTCCTGCACGAACGGCTTCCTGTCCGCATTCAGGCATGGCTCGAACTCTACGGCATTTTGCTGTGCGTTTTACCATTTACCCTTATGATACTGATATTCACCGTGCCATTCGTTCAAGTCAGCTTCGAACTAGGTGAGGTCTCACCGTCGCCAGGGGGTCTACCTTTTCGATGGCTGATAAAAGGTATGCTTCTTATCGGTTTCCTCCTCCTTTTACTCGCTGCGCTTTCGAGATTCAGCCGAGTATGGGTTTATCTATTCGGTACAAAACTATGAGCCCAAGCGAGATTCTTGCGCTTTGCATGTTTCTTGGTTTCATTTTTTCCGTATTTACGGGGTACCCAATCGCCTGGTTACTTGGGGGCTTGTCCATCCTCTTCACGATGCTTGCCATCATCATGGAAATCGACTTTGCCATTCCGATAGGCGTCGACTGGGCGTACACCTCAATTACCGTAGATCGAATCTGGAACGTCATGGAAAACTGGGTCATGGTCGCGCTGCCCATGTTCATCTTCATGGGTCTGCTGCTTGACCGATCAGGTATTGCTAACCGTCTTATGACTAGCTTTGCGCGGTTACTCGGCCCGGTCAATGGCGGACTCGCAATAACCGTTACGCTAATCGGCCTTCTTCTAGCAGCAACTACTGGGATTATTGGTGCCTCAGTAGTACTTCTCGCCCTGCTTGGGCTGCCGGTCATGCTGAAGGAAGGCTACGACGAGCGCCTCGCGACTGGCACTGTCTGCGCTGTTGGTACGCTAGGCATACTTATCCCGCCCAGTATTATGCTTGTCCTAATGGCTGATCGAATGGCAATGAGCGTTGGCGACCTTTTTCTCGGCGCAGTTTTTCCAGGTGCATTGCTTGGAACACTCTACATCAGCTACATATTTCTGTACGGCTTAATTAGACCAAATCACGCGCCGGCAACTCGAGGTGAGCCGATAGATTTAAAAGCCGTTTGGAATCTCTTTAAAGCCATCGTACCTGCAGCTTTCCTGATTCTTGCTGTTCTAGGTAGCATATTTTTCGGATTAGCCACTCCGACCGAGGCCGCGGGGGTTGGCGCCGCAGGAGCCCTTCTGCTCGCTTGGGCAAACAAAGGGCTAAACATGCCAATACTTAAGGAGGTCCTGCAGGAAACTACACGAACGACCGCATTTATTTTCGCGGTTCTCCTAGGCGCTACTGCATACTCTCTTGTTTTGCGAGGCCTCGGAGGAGACGAACTTATTGAACGCGCACTACTAAGCCTGCCATTTGGACCTTCTGGCATTGTGATTTGCATACTTTTAGCTACGTTCCTTCTTGGATTTTTCCTTGATTGGATCGAACTAACATTGATTATTTTACCGCTCGTGTCGCCCGTTGTTGTGGGACTGGGATTCGATCCGGTCTGGTTCACCGTTCTATTCGCTGTATGTCTACAAACCAGTTTTTTAACACCACCTGTCGGTTTTGCTATTTTTTACATGAAAGGGGTCGCGCCAACCGGCATCAAAGTCAAGACAATTTACAAGGGTGTATTACCCTTCATCGTTTTACAGTTAACCGGACTCATCATTATTTTCAACTGGCAATCTCTCGTAACGTGGTTACCCACTCAAGCTTATGGGAATTGAATCAACATGCAGTATAGGAAACACCTATGAATAAAAAAGAACTAGTTATTGAAGCAGACGATCTCGAAAAAATCCTTAATGAACCCGATCTGCGACTATTCGATGCTACTGTTCTGTTGGCACCCCAAAATGGCGAGTCAGGACTGTCGAGATACAACGATGGTCATCTTCCAGGCGCCGCTTTCCTGGACCATCAGGCGATTTCAAAACAGCAAGTATCTCCTATGTTTATGCTGCCGGAAGTCCAGGCTCTTGAGATAGCAATCGGCGACCTAGGCATCGACAACAGCAGCACTGTTGTAATCTATTCCACCGACTCTCTCATGTGGGCCACCAGGGTATGGTGGGTCTTGCGCTACGCGGGGCACAAAAACGTCAGAGTCTTGAATGGTGGCAGAAATGCGTGGTCAGGAAAACTAGAAACTTCTCCTAATTTTTACGAGGCAGCTACCTACAGGGCTGAAGTAGAACACGAGATGATTGCTGATAAAGACGAGGTCCTAGAAGCAATTAACACCGGCTCGAGCTGCATACTCAATGCCCTACCCCATAGCTTCTATACAGGGGAATCAGATGTACCTTATGCCAAACAAGGCCATATCACCGGTTCTGCTAGCCTACCATTCGACCTAATGTTGGACGGTGATTTTCTGAAGTCGACGAAAGCTCTAGATGGAGCCTTCAGCGGACAAGATAAAAACAAGAGATTAATAACCTATTGTGGCGGCGGGATAGCAGCAACACTCACCGCTACATGCGCGAAACTCGTGGGCTTTAAAAATGTTGCAGTCTACGATGGCTCCATGTCCGAATGGCTGGAAGCTGGCCTACCGACAACCAAAGGGCCGGAACCCGGGAAGCTGAATTAAGAGTGATAATTGTGGGCCAGCACGTGAGCTGCTGGCCTCGCTTTTAATCTCTGCCAATAATTCTGAACATTGGGATAATCACCTTCCAAAATATCTGTAAAGCTTTCAGCCAAAATAAAGCTGTAACCAAGCATGATGTCCGCTGCTGAAAACTCACCGAGGATATAGTTCCGCTCGTTGAGCGACGTTTCTATTGCCTTAACGCATTGCTCCGCCCGACCAACCATTTCGGCCATTACATTTTCAAAAGGGGGATCAAAGTTCCGTCGATGGTTAACAATCTCTCCTAAAGGTCGACAGAAAGTTGCTTCCGCAAACCAACTCCACTGCAGAAATTCCGCGTGAAGCGTTGAGCCCAAGGTTGGCTGCAATCGTCCTTCCCCATAGCGGTCTAAAATATACTGCATCATAGCGCCAGATTCGAACATACTGAGATTCCCATCTTCAAGGACAGGGACTTTGCCAACAGGATTGCGCGCTAGCCACTCTTTCGAGTACCGGAAATCCGGATGAAAAGAAATTGGCTCGACCTCTAGAGCCAGCTCAAGTTCCTCGCATAACCAGATCACTCTCAATGAGCGCGTCATCGCTGCGTGATAAATTTTTAGCACCTGGTAAGCTCCACTAGGCGTTACTCTTTAAGTGCAGAGCAGCCTAAAAGCCTTCTGCATTGTGAACGTTCTTCCATAAGATATTTGGCAACCATCGCCGAATTCTCTGAGCCCATTGAGTACTTTTACCTGGAAAAACAAATAGGCCCCCGGCAGCGGCAGTCTTTTCGATCGCATCCAAGACGTCCTGAGGCTCTATGTGCTCACCTTGGTCAAAAACTTTAGGCCAAACGGTAGCTCTGGCTTGGTCAAGCAGTGGCGTCTTCACTGGTGGCGGACAAACACACAAAATCTTTACCTCACTGTCTCTATGCTCGTGATGCAACACTTCGGTAAAAGCCACCACAGCGAACTTACTAGCATTGTAAGCCGACATATAGAGTATCGGTATCCAACCGGCGACGGACGCAAAGTTAATCAACTCGCCTTCGTTTCTATCTAGAAGCTTTGGTAGCACCGCTTTACTAACATTAACAACGCCATTGTAGTTAATCGCCATAACCCGGTGAATCACTTCAATATCCTGATCTACTACTTTACCTAGGGGCATAATGGCCGCAGCGTTATAAGCCCGCTTAATCGGCCCCAATATCCTTTCTGCTTCTTCGACAGCCTGACAAACTGCGTCGTAGTCTGTCACGTCAACATTGAATGTACGGATACTCTGATGATTTTCAGCAGTTTCCAGCAAGCCTTTTTCATTTATGTCGACGGCAGCGACCTGGTATCCCTGCTCAGCAAAATTCCTTGCAGCCAGTCTACCCATACCGCTCCCCGCACCTGTCACGAAAATTGAGCCTTTCTCCAACGACATGCCTATCCTCCTAAAATTACGAAAACACTAGCTGATATGAACGCTACTAGGCAAGAGGGTTTCGTCCGAAAAAGAATCAGCAACAGCGCATGCAAATTTTACCGGTATAGATAAAGATGATCGTCTAGTATCAGATGATGAGTCTAGTTGGAGACAAATCCTTAGGTTTCTCTTAAACTCGTCGCACCACGCTGCAAGTTATGACCAATGCTATGTCCGAAAGACCATTAACACCCTACGAAATTCTCGGTGACGATGGCATCAAACAACTGGTAAATGCTTTCTATGATGTTATGGATGAGCTGCCTCTGGCAGCTGATATACGTGCCATGCACGCTGAAAACCTAGATAGCGTGAAGCGGATGTTGACTGCTTATCTGACTGGTTGGATGGGAGGTCCACCTGTCTACCAAGCGATCAAAGGTACAGTTTGTCTAACTGATCCGCACGAACCCTATCGCATCGGCCCAAAAGAGCGGGATCAATGGTTAGCCTGCATGGATGAAGCTCTTCAACGCGTCAGCGCGTCTGAAGAATTAAAAGAAATGTTAAAAGAACCAATGTATCGCGTTGCTGATACAGTGCGAAATTGCGAGGACTCAACACCTAGGAATTCCGGTCCCGACATTATCGCCATTGGATGAATTAGCTCTTTAGCCATGAAGTTTGGAGTGTCCTTACCGGTTCGGGAACTTGCCGACGATCTTACTGCTATACGCGACTTTGCTCAGATGGCAGAAGGGCTGGGACTTAATCATCTAAGGATACCTGAACAAATTATTCGTCCATCCAGCGGCCACCTGCACGAGTCAATGATGATTCTCGCCTACATCGCAGCGATAACCGAACGTATTGAGCTTGTTCCATCAGTTTTAATTCTGCCAGCGCGCCAAACCGCTTTATTCGCAAAACAAGCAACCGAGCTCGATATCCTGAGTGAAGGGCGAGTTAGGCTTGGTATTGGAGTTGGTAGCAATAAAGAAGAATATGAAGCTCTGAATGTCGACTTCCATACCAGAGGCCGTCGATGTGATGACCAGATGCAACTCCTCAAGCTTCTATGGACCGAGGAAAGCGTTGATTATTCAAGTGAGTTCCACCAATTCAATCAAGTTGGCATTAACCCTCTTCCCGTGCAGCGCCCGATTCCAATGTGGATAGGCGCAAGGGCCTTACCTGCAAAATCCGTCGTCAAGCGAATCGGCCAACTCAGTGATGGTTGGTTCGTTCTCTGCGATCCGAATGACTATCCCGCCCTACATGAAAGCATTAGCGCCGAAGCAGAATATGCGGGCCGTAAGGCAGATTTAATTGGCAGGGAAGCAGGCGTTGCAGTAGTCGGCCCCCGCGAGGCTGAGTGGCGAAGCAGGGTTATTGGTTGGCATGATCAAGGATTGACACATCTTTGCTTACGAACGCTAGGTGGAGGACTCTCTGCGAGGGAGCACCTGTCGACCCTCGAAAAGGTAGTGAAAGCTATTCCGGATAATGCGAGATAAAGACAATGACCGAATCTAACAAACTGGAATATGCGGAAAAAAACGCTGTGGTGAACGGGATCAGGCTGACGTATTTCGAACGTGGGCTAGCTTTTCGGACACAAAAACCGACCCTACTGTTTCTTCACGCGACAGGTTTTCACGCCCGAGTCTGGGATAAAATTGTCAAAGGACTCGGTGATTATCACATAGTGGCTGTTGACCAACGGGGTCACGGCAGAAGCGAAAAGCGCATGATCCAACATTGGCATGAATTCATAGCTGATGTTGAGGCACTGATCGAACATCTTGATTTAACCAACATTATAGGTATCGGTCACTCCATGGGCGCCCACGCGCTAATCGGAGCTGCCAGCACTCTCCAGCACCGTTTTAATAGTCTAATCGCGATTGATCCAGTGATCCCTGACGAGTCTGCGTTTCAAGAACCCCTCGTCGACTCGACTCCACCAGAAGAAAAACACCCCACGGCTCGTCGCAGACGGGAGTTTGACTCACCAGAGGCGATGGCCGAACGACTCATCGACAAAGGATCCTATCGAGTTTTCGATCCGGAGATGTTCAGAGATTATTGTGAGTATGGCCTTCTTCCAAATCCAGAGGGTCAGGGCTACGTGCTTGCTTGCCCTCCAGAAATCGAAGCAAGCATATACATGTCAAGCAGATCAAATGGAAAGATTTACGATGCTGTGCGCAGTATAGACCTCCCTGTACTGGTCTTAAGAGCGAAAGCCATAACAAAAGATCGCGACCCATTAGACTTTTCTTTCTCACCAACTTGGCCGGGACTCGCGGCGACATTCAAGCGGGGTAAGGAAATTCACTTTCCTGAAAATACTCATTTCTTACCAATGGAATTGCCAGACCGGATTACGGCCATAATCAAGAACGAACTTAAATCGTAGGTTCGGTAAGACCAGCATGCTGCTGTATAAATCAGCATGAGAGAATTGGGGTGAGCATCAAGATCATTTGATCGCCCCGACAACAGATAACAAAATCACTGATGCCAATGGCATGCTGAATCAAAACACAAATGATTACTATCAGACGAATTTTTATGTCGACGCTAAGAAACCTGTTAAGGCGTCAATCCAAAAATACAACTACAAATAAGGCATGATAAAGTCATGAACAAACAACCATTAGACGGCGTGACCGTCCTGGACTTCGGTCAGGTTTACAACGGTCCCTATTGCGGTTTCCTGCTCGCCCAATCAGGCGCCCGAGTCATTAAGGTGGAGTCGCTGCAGGGCGAAACGCTGCGGGCACGAGGTGACTCATCTCCCGCCAGTTATCCATTTGCCAATCTTAACACCAACAAAGAATGCATCACTCTCAATATAAAAAAGCAAGACGCCAGAGAAATCATCAAAAAGTTGGCAACGAAAGTCGATGTGCTAATCCAGAACTTTGCACCCGGAACGATGGAAAAATTCGGCCTTGGACCTGAGCAGTTACGAAAACTGAACCCTCGCCTGATATACGCTATGAGCACCGGTTACGGCGCTTCGGATGGACCCTACAAGGACTATCTGGGCATGGATTTAACCTTGCAGGCGATGTCAGGCACGATGAGCGTCACCGGCGAGGAAGATGGACCCCCTCTGAAGACACCGGCAGCTTTCGCCGACTTTATCGCTGGCACTCACCTTTATAGCGGCATCGTCTCAGCTCTATATGCGCGAGCACAAACGGGAGAAGGCACCGCTATCGATATATCAATGCAGGATTGTGTCTTTCCCACACTTGCCACGGCAATCGGATCGTACTATTTCAAAGGTGAACCTCTCCCAAGAGCCGGTAGTCGTCATCCAGCAAAAGCGCTTTCGCCTTACAATGTATACGAAGCCCAGGATGGCCATGTCGCAATTATTTGCATTCGTGAAGGCCACTGGCGCAATTTTTGTGCAGCTATAGGCCAACCCGAACTTGCCGATAACCCAGATTTTAAAAACATGCAGACCCGTAGCAAAAACATAGATAAAGTAGACGATCTAGTTAACGCTTGGACCAAGCAATACAGTCGACAGGAAATCACCTCCCGGTGCCAGCAGCATGGAGTCATTTGTGCGCCGGTTCAAACAATACCTGAGACAGTTGAAGATCCTCATATGATAGCGAGAGGCTCGCTTCAGAAGTTCGATCATAGCGGTTTAGGAGAAATTTCACTGTTTCAAACGCCCATCCGTTTCACCAACCTCGAACCGCCCACGATAAAACCTGTGGAGCAACTCGGTCAAAGCACGCAGAAAGTATTGCGCGAATTTCTTGAACTAACGGAAGACGAACTGATGAGCCTGAGAAAAACCGAGGCAATTTAACGAATCAACCCACCCTTCTATGAGTTTGCCGACATGCTAACCGGATGACAAACGCCTGATTGACGTTAATCAGCGGATGCTTTCAAAGCAAAGACTCAATCCAGCGCAGATGCAAGAGCTAGTTCAACTTGGCCTTGCTAGATTTTATGTGCCTTGCTTTTGATCAATCTAACACGATGCAAAGCTACTCATATTCATCCTGGGATAATAGAACCACACTGCATACTGGCGACTTTATTCAAAAACTTGCTAGCGACGCTATTATTACAAGAACGTTTCGCATCCAAACCACATCGTCAATTGGCACTCTTTAAAACGCTCTGAGAATTAGTTCTAAACCCTCCAACCGAGTTACAATCTCGCTTCCTGCTTATTACTTAAACTCATGACAGCACAACGCTGGCTACTGTTATTCGGCGTATGGTTGCTCTATGGGTCTTTTGGACTCATAGCCACCAGTCTGGCACCAGTCGCCTCTCTCGTTATCCATGATCTGGCGATGTCTCATAGTGAGATGGGTCTTGCTATGGGGGCTTGGCAGCTAATATATATTGCGGCTGCGGTTCCAGCTGGGGTCTTCTTAGATAAAATCGGAGCGCGAAAAGCGCTCACAACAGGCGGCTTACTCATTGGCTTTTCTGCAATCGCCAGGGCATTTGCCATTGACGCACAAACTCTAGTAATTGCCGTGATGTTATTTGGTCTCGGAGGCCCAATCGTTTCGGCGGGCGCCCCTAAAGTTGTGATGGCAAATTTCAAAGGGACTGATCGCGGCCTAGCGATGGGTATTTATATGACAGGACCTGCAATCGGCAGCGTCATTTCACTAACGCTGACTAACTCGCTTCTATTGCCACTTGTAGATTATTCTTGGAGAAATGTACTCATGATCTGGGGGATCTTTGCTGTCTGCGCCGCGGGTGTTTGGTTTGTTTTGGCTTCAAAAAATCAAGCGACCAAACAAATTCAGAACACTGGTCAGCCCCAAGTCCGCGTCATCAAAAGTTTACTCAATAAACCCACTATACTCATCGTGCTGGGAATAAGTGTCTGTGTCTTTCTTTTCAATCATGCTCTTAATAATTGGCTACCAGAAATTCTCAAGTCGCATGGTATGGATGCTACAGAAGCAGGATACTGGGCAGCCATTCCGACAATAATAGGTATCGCAGGTTCCCTTCTAATCCCAAGACTTGCGACCCCTGAGAGACGCTTCCACATTCTTATCGGATTGGCAGCGGCTGCATTGCTAGCAAGCCTCATGCTGAGGGCCGAAGTCGGTAATTTACTGATGATTGGCCTACTTCTTCAGGGATTGGCTAAATCCAGCCTTATGACGGTCCTGATTTTGACTTTGGTAGAACTTCCTGAAATCGGCGAAAGATACGCAGGTATCGCTAGCGGTATCTTTTTCTCCGCCGCAGAGGTGGGGGGCGTCTTGGGGCCCCTATTGCTCGGTGTGCTGTATTCGCCGAATACAGGTTTCAGTAGTGGTCTCTGGCTTTTGACTTGCGTCGCTTTAGCTATGACAGTTGGCACCTTTATATTGCTTAGATTAAAGGTAACTCAACCTAACTGAGTCGTCCTAAAGGGGCTATGAGACCAAATTATTTTCAGAGTCTGAGCAACTGCTTACCGAAATTCTGACCAGTGAACAGCCGCATAAGTGTAGTTGGAATATTCTCAAAACCCTCTTGGACATCTTCCCGGTAAACGAGACGACCATCGGATATCCATTGAGTCATACGTTCTATCGCTTCCGGATATTCTCTTTCGTACCCACTGAGTAAAAATCCCTCTATACGCGCTTGACGAAAGACTACATTAAAGTAATTTGCGGGGCCTGCAGGCAAAGTCTCCTGCTCATAACGCGAGATACCCCCACATATGATGATACGCGCCCTAGGGGCAATCCGAGCCAGGACATCATTCAGGACTGGCCCCCCGACATTGTCGAAAAACACATTAATTCCGCCACTCGCAAGTTCTTTCAATCGAGCCTTAACATTATCGTTCTTGTAGTCGATCGTATCGTCATAGCCGACGTGTTGAGTCAACCAATCGCATTTCTCTGGCCCACCAGCAGTACCAATGACCCGGCAACCGCAGATCTTCGCTATCTGACCTGCCGTCGACCCTACAGCACCCGCGGCACCCGATATAACGACTACATCTCCGGCCTCAGGTTGACCGATTCTCAACAGACCAAAATAAGCCGTTAAACCACTAGAACCAAGAGGCCCGAGATGAGCTGTCAGTAGGTCATCGTCAGGCAATACCCTAACGTGGCTCTGTTTGAGATCCGCGTACTCCTGCCAACCTAGGGGCCCAATAACCTTAGAACCGACCTGCACTTCAGAGGTTCGACTTTCTACAACCTCGCCGATACCTTCAGCACCCATGATTTTGCCGGTAAGATTGCCGCCGGAATAACCGGGTATGACCTCCATCTGACCTTTTTGTGCAGGTTGAAACCCGAGCACTTCAGTTTTGATGCGAACGCAGCCGTCTTCCAAAGGAATAAGCTCTGCTTCTTCAAGAATCCAATCCGATGTCGATAACGCTCTGCCGCGCGGATCACCATTGACTAACCATTGACGATTTATTGTCATTCCCATTCGTTCCAGTAAAGAATTTCATCAACTCCCTTTCGAGTAGTCGGACCAAAGTTCGCGTCCGGATAACCGATAGGTATAAGTGCTACTGGGTAAGCGTCATCGGGCAGATGCAGGACTTCTCGAAGCGTTCCTTCTATCATTCCGTGAGCAGTGGTCATCACGGTACCTAAGCCCAGGGCCCTTGCTGCCAGCATCATGTTTTGAACTGCCGTGTAGATAGAACTACCAGCGAGGAGTGAATCAGGCGCATCGGTAGGCGAGGCTAGTCTGTAAAGACAAGGAAGAATCAAGACTGGAGCCTTTTCAAGCTTCATAAAAAATTCGCGCGCCCCCTTTAACATCAGGCGCTGTGTTTTGTCCTCTGAGTTTTCGCCTGCTTCGACGAGCTGTTTAGCGGGACTGGCATCGAAGATCTCGCGGAGCGATGACGAAATAACTTGCCTCTTTTCTTCATCGTCAACGACAACAAAAATCCAAGGTTGAAGATTAGACCCGCTGGGGGCTTTGGAGCCAGCTTCAATAACCTGTTCTAAGAGACTCCTTGGCACCTTTTTGTCTTTCCAATAGCGAATCGCGCGCTGGGTATAGATCACTTCCCAGATATTTTCTGTTGGATCCTGACCCCTCGGCAGAGTCATGTCGTTAACAGTTCTCATCTGTCTCTCCAGTATCTTATTCACATAAACCTAGTCATCAGCCTCTTTCATCTTCTATGTTCATGAACTACCCTCAACGTCGCCTACCCACTTTTCATATAGCTCATGGAAGTGGCGAAGTTTTAATTCATTATAATCCGCAAGCCTCAGGTGTTCTCTTGCCGTGGCTTTCATACCCGCGTAGACGTGGGTCAGGTTTCTGAGATCCTGATTGAAGACCTTCACCAGCATGCCTAACTCAGGTGCATCCGTGTAATCATCGTCAGGTCCGAGCCAGTGAACTTCTTTTACCGGTTCATAGTCGCCATCTTCTGGAATAGGTTGCAAAAACATACACTCCCATATGCACTCGTCAGGGTTGTCCCCATTTGGCCTAAAGCGGTAATTGATAGAATTGAATGAACCCCAAGGATGGTAGTTCGGAAAAAGCGTTAGATAAATTGAGGAAGTCAATTCGATGTCGGGGATGGTATCAGCCACCGATGGCACAAGATCGCGCAACATTTCTCGTTGCATTTCTGCTCCAACTGTCCGGGCGTTAGCTGCACTGCCAAGCTTCTTTCGAACCCTCGAGATTGTCCTAGGGTCCTGCGCCATTGCTCCAGATGAAAGCTTCTTACCCCCTACCCAATTACACAAATGGGGATTGGCATCTGTCAGTTCACCCTCAAGCCAGTCAGCGTCGACTGTGAACTTACCGACTTTCCCTTTTGGTGTGGTTACTTGGACAACCTCGTCGCCCAAGTCTTCATAGACCCAGCCATTTAGAGGGTGCTGCACCTTGTGAACACCATCGACTTCCACGGGTTCGAAAGATGGCATGGCACCTTCCAAAGCTCCACAACGAATAGCACGAGAGTAGTTGCCAAAGGCGTCGTATTTTGTGCAAAGATCATTGGCTCCACCTGTAAGGATCTGAGGATGTGTCATGAGAACATGATAAGATTCCATAAACGCTTCCTGAACAACTTTCCAATTAGCCCTTACAATTTTCGCAACATGGGCAGACTTGTAACGTTTTTCATATGGTAGGAGTGGAAACTGCGAATCTAAATCACCAACATGATCCTCGAAGGGGTCACAGTTGGGGTCAGGATTAATAAAAACAAATCGTCCCCACCGTGCTAACCTGGCTTCAGGCAGAGCTTCGTCGTCCCTGTTTAGTCCATTGTAATCGTAAGCGCACGGCACCTGTTTTAGTGAGCCGTCGATATTCCAAGTCCAACCATGGAAAGGACAACGCAGTTCATCAAGTTGCTTTGCACGCGCCTCGCGCAATTTACGCCCCCTATGAAGACACGCGTTATAAAACGCTTTGTATTCGTCTTCAGCAACCTTAACGATGATGAAAGACATATCAGCGATATCGTAAGGCACGACATCACCAACGTTCGGTAAATCATCCTCATGGCAAGCCATCTGCCAGACCTTACGCCATAACTTCTTTTTTTCCAGTTCGTGATAGCGATGATCGATGTAACGTGCTACCGGAACTAATGTAGGCCCTGGCGACATCGGATTGTTTCGTCTAAGAGCATCGGAGATATGCTCAACATGAGTATCCGCTTCCAGCAGTTTTTTAAACGCCTCATCCATTGTTCTTACATCTTGCGGTTGTGCAGCCATAATCTGCTCCTCAATTTACTTATTTCGTTCGTAGTCGAAAAAGCCCTATTCAGCTTTGCCCTTTGTCGACTAACTCATTTGATTATTCAATATTTTTATTCAGTCCTTCGTGCTCAGATCACCTACTTCTTTCCAATAGGTGCTCAACGCATCAATATGAGCCTGAGGAGTACCCAAACCATCCCCCATACCTCTTAACGCCATGGCACGCATAGAAACATAATTCGCACCCACATCCATCCAGTCCTGAACGTCCCGCACCCAACGACCCTTTTCTGCCTGGTAGTTGACTAGAGCTTCAATACCAAATGTTTCATCGCGACGCTCTGCATCAAGAAAAACCTTCAATCGCTGACGCGCCTTCAGATTCTGGTCATGACCACTGCCGAAGATAAAACCATCCCCTATCCTTGCGGCCCTGCGGAAAGCAACGTCCGAAAAACCGCCAAACCATATTGGGATCTGTCTACCTGGCAAAGGCTTTAGACCTGCACGATCAATATGATGCCATCGCCCTTCAAAACTCAAGACCGGCTCCCGCCAGAGCGCTCGCAAAACTTCAATCTGCTCCTCTTGCCGCCGACCTCGATTGTCAAAACTCTCATTTAAACTCTCATATTCGACATAATTCCAACCAGTGCCTACACCTAGCCTGAGCCGTCCACCTGACAAGAGATCTACCTCAGCCGCTTGCTTAGCCACCAATACCGTTTGTCTCTGGGGCAGGATGACGACACCACTTGCCAAGCCGACGTGTTGCGTAGAGGCAGCAAAATATCCAAACAAAACAAATATCTCATGAAAGAGCGATTCCTCCGTATAAGGGCCCCAAAGCGGCGGCTCGCGCTCTTCGTGAACTGCACCAATTACATGATCGTAAACCAGAATATGCGAATAACCAATTTCCTCAACCGCCTGCGCCCAATCACGAATGACTATTGGATCACTGCCAATTTCAAGATGTGGAAAGACTGCCCCGATTTCCATTCGCCACCCCCCTCAAGATATAACAGAACGCATTTCCGCTTTCGTTTCCAGCTCTGGAATCATGTTATCATCGATCAACTTTAATTCTTTCAAACATAAAATGTCAGAGCCAAACAGCATTCCCGTATTTGACCTGCAAAACCTCATAGATCCATACCCAATGTACAAGCAGTTGAGAGACGAGGCACCCGTTTACCACGTTCCAGAGCTAAACATGTATTACGTGACCAGCTATGAACTGCTTCGTCAAGTCATTCGCGACACCAGCACTTATTCAAGTCAATATGATGACTTCATGGCGTTTTCTCGAGACGCAGGGATGGCAAACCTCCCGGATGAAATCAAGGGAGCCGTGGGCGAAAAAATGCGCGAGATGATACCCACCCCACCTACCATGCTGACGCTTGATGAACCTGACCATACAAAGTACCGATCTCTTGTCAGCCAACTGTTCACCGTCTCTGAAATAAAAAAAAGTGAAGCTGATGTTCAGGCTGTTATTGATCAGCACGCAGACACCTTCTTAGAGAGCGATGGCGAATTCATGAAAGGATTCGCTTTTCCCGTACCATTGGAGATCATCTCGGTAAGGCTGGGGATCCCCCAAGCCGATCGTGAATTTTTCTATGATGCTGCGACCTGCGCAGCCGCCGGGCTTCGCATACAACAACTCACTCATGAGGAAACCTTGCGACGCGCTCAGGTGGCAGTGGATCTACAAAATTTGCTGATTAGTCTGGTAGAAGCGAGGCGCGCAGAACCCTTAAATGACATGATCACCATTCTGGCAAACAGCAAACTAGAAGAAGAGAATCGACTCCTGACCCATGGGGAGATTCTTTCTATTCTCCAGCAATTCCTAGTTGCCGGCCACGAAACCACTACCAGCGCATTTGGTTGGTCGATGTGGTTACTCTGTCGGAACCCCGAACTTCAAGATAAGCTGCGTGGTAATCCCGAGGGGATCAAAGTATTTGTCGAAGAGACTCTGCGCATAAGAGCACCGGTGCAGGGCTTGCCTCGTAAGGTCACTAAAGATACTGAACTAGGCGGCGTCAAAATACCTGCAGGATCCTTCATCATGTTGCGCTACGGTGCAGCCAACATGGATGAAAAACAGTTTCCTAATCCAGACCAGGTAGACTTGGAGCGAAAAAAAGCTGGCATGCAAATGGCCTTTGGGTCTGGGGTACACTTTTGTATCGGTGCCCCACTTGCGCGTCAGGAATTAACCTTGGGCTTACCCGCAATTCTTGACCGTATAGGGAATATCCGACTGAACGCCGATTACACGCCGGCGGCTGAGCCTAGCCTGATTCTGCACAATCTGCCTGAACTTCATGTAGAGTTTGATCGACGCTCCTAACTTGTGACTGAGAGCTATGACAAGCCGTTACTAGGCATCTCAAGCTGCCTTCTAGGTAACGAGGTAAGGTTTGACGGCGGACACAAACACAGCCGTTACGTAACCAAACAGCTGGGTGAGCATTTCGACTATAGGGCTTATTGTCCTGAAGTCTCTATCGGCTTAGGAATTCCTAGGCCTCCCATCAGGCTCATGAAGCGAGGAGAGGACACTCGGGCAGTTAAAGTAGATGACAACTCTGTTGACTATACCGATGCACTCGCCGAGGTTGGGCGTAAGGCCATCCCGGAATTATCAGATTTCAGTGGTTTCATTCTAAAAAAAGACTCTCCCTCCTGCGGCATGGAACGAGTAAAGATCTATCCGCAAAAACCAGAAGCAGCCCCCAGCAGGAATGGATCAGGTGTCTTTGCCAAAACCATTATGGGAGCCGACCCCAATCTGCCCGTAGAGGAGGAAGGCAGATTGATGGACTCTATCTTAAGAGAAAACTTCATTGTTCGAGTCTTTACTAGGTTCCGATGGTTAAACCTGAAAGCAAATGGCCTGAGTCCGGCTGGACTCATCGATTTTCATAGCTGCCATAAATTTCTTTTACAGTCACACCACGAAGCAACGTACCGAGAACTAGGCCGACTGGTCGCCGACGCAGGGAAAGGCAATATTGACCAATTAGCCGAAGAATACATCAAACTGGCTATGCAGGCACTCCGACATCAATCGACAAGAGGTACACACAGTAATGTGCTTTTGCATTTGATGGGATTCCTAAAGACCGACCTTACTAGAGGGGACAAGCAGGATTTACTCAGTTTAATAGACGACTATCGTACTGGATTGGTGCCCTTAATCGTGCCCATTACCCTATTAAACTACTTCCTTAGGCGACACCCTAGCCCTTATATCCAGCAACAGGTTTACCTCGAACCTCATCCACGGGAACTCATGCTAAGAAACTCACTGTAGCCGATCAACCAGGCTTTCGACCATCGATATAGTCATCAATCATTTCATGATAACGCCTAATTCTGGCTTCTTGCGATGAAAGATATACGCCTTTAAAACCTCGAGAACGAAAACCACGTTGCTGGGTTACAAAAACAGCGACATCCTGCTCTATCGCTAAACCTATCGAGTCTTCACCAAAAGTCAGCATTTGTTTTTCTACATCTACGCCTCGATCAAACGGTCCCCTTTCGACACCCGATTCAATAGCAGCAGGGCTGCCGTACCACCAATTATCGAAGAGACACTGCTCTGGATCGCTGCGATGCGGTCTAGCGCGCAGAAAATGGAATCCATCTGACCAAAGAGAAACGGCAAAATTCGGAAAGAGCGTATAGTGAAAAGCATCAGTAAATTGCTGATCAGGGATTCGATCATAATGAGTGAATCCACGTTCGGGGCCAAACCTACGTTTTGCCTTTTGAATTGCCTGACGAGTATCCTCCGGCCTACCCTTAAATTCATCGGGATTTATATTCCAATAGCGCAACTGACTGGCAAGAGGTTCAAGAATATTACCTTCCTGATCCGTGGATCCTACTCCATAACCACCTTCCATAATCATCCGGTTGTGGCCTTCATCCGAAAGATCAAATCGAGTCTCTTTGAAATAAGTGTTGATGTGTCCTCTGATTTCCTTGCGGTTTGTTTCGGTTGTTGCACCCATGTGAACGGTAGGAACATGGTAAGACTCATTAAAATTATCCAGGACTACTTTCCAATTGCAGGGCAACCACATCGTATTCGCCATGGTACGCTTCCACATATGAATATCACGAGAATGCCACTCATCCCAAATTGGACCAAGGTATTCCCGTAGGCTAATGCAATCGGGGTCCATATTAACCCAGACGAAACCTGCAAACGTTTCACATCTCACTTCTTCAAGCCTGACTTTCCCGCACGGATTACCCTCAGGAAAGTCTTCCTTGTCTGGTGCAAAGTTCAATTCCCCATCAGGCATAAAGGCCCAGCTATGGTATTTGCAAACAAAGCGACGCACATGACCCTTGTCTTCCTCGACTAACGGGTTGCCTCGGTGCTGACAAACATTATAGAAAGCCTTAACCCCACCATCGCCCTGCCGCACCATCAGAATTTCTTCCGATCCTATCGGCTCCATCTGCCAATCGCCGGGCTCGGGGAGCTCAGATTCTCTACCCAGCAGAAGCCAGACCTTTGTCCACATACTCTCCCACTCTTCTTCGAAGAATTCTTTGGAAGTGTAGCGGTATCCTTCAATCTTTGAACCGCGCGTCGATTGCTTAGGATAGGATTCGATATCAACTACAGTTTGTTCAGACATGCTGCTGCTCATTTGGTTTTCACCTTATAAAAAAGCGTAGCCCCGTCTTGAAATGCAGTCAAGAACTATGCTGGTATAGGAGAAGATATGGTTATCCCTGTCTGAGGGAATAAGAACTCGCGTGACAACTCGAGCATCTAGCAATATCAACGTGAGGTTTATTCGATTTTTATGCGAACTGAGGATTGATCCTCAATAACCTCGTAGGTTTTAACCGGTACTCGAGTCAACTGCACACCCATAGGCTCACCAGTTTCTAGGCTGAACCTCACTCCATGCAACGGACAGGAAATATAACCATTCCTGATACGCCCTTTCTCCAGCGGCGAATCCTGATGAGAACATTGATTAGCAATTGCATAATGTTTACCGGCGGAGTTACATAAAAGTATTGAATATCCATCTAAGCCTATCACCTGACTGGAATTTTCTGCCAAAGGCTCAACTGCTACTTCATTCAAGATCAAACCCCGGACCGCACTCGATTAACAGCTGGCCTTCCAGCGCCGCAGCGCGATGCGGCTGAACGTCATTTTGATAGGTTTTATCACGAAACATATCAAGCATAACCTGGGTCGAAGGGTATTCAAAAATAAAGATGGCGTCCCACATCCCTTCACCTTCGCCTATCAAAAAACCCCTAGCTGCACCCGCGTAAATCACTCTGCAACCCCTTGGTTCCATCAGTTTTCGGAAACCCTGGGCGTATCTCGAATATGCTTCACGACCAGAAAAGTTAACATCACGCCCGTCCTCATAAAGCGCGTTAGCTCTAAACTTCAGCATATTCAACATCGAAACAGGCTGCCCGGTCGCCCGGTCACGAAATGCTCTAACTTGGTCGCCGGTGGGTTGGAGAATATTCTTTACCATCGTCTGCCTCTTAAGAAATCTGCGCCAAAATAGGCTTTAGATATTCGACAAATGCTGCAGGGTTTTCAGACATGGGAAAGTGCCCAACGCCTACCATCTCTGACCAAGTTGATCCTGGTATAGCTTTATGAGCTTCCTGGCCCAGCTCAGTGGTGCCGCTGTAGTCATATTCTCCTGACAGGATGTGAACACCAACCTTGTTAGTATCAATTTCCCCCGCGCAGGGACGGAGATCATAATCCTCGACGTAGTAGCAAAGGTCTCCCAAGAACACGGGAGGCCAACCAGACGCATAAACAAAGCTGGTCTCTTTACGATAGGCCTTTGGTGAGGTTGGTGACATTAATCCATCCATCAATCGAGCCTTATATTCATTATTAACCTGCGGGTGCCAAAGCTCTTGGAAGTCATCCAGCTGCCCCTGGATATTTAGAGCACCTTCTATAGAAATGACGGCACGAAAGACATCTGCACATTTATGCGCTAGATCTAGCGCCAACAAACCACCCACCGAACATCCCATGAATACTGGACGTTCTAAATTAAGGGCCTGGGCCAGTTTCACAGGGATTGACCGCAGAAATTCTCCTTTCAATAAATACTGTTCGTCCCACCAGTCCTTGCTGACTGGTGGTACAGATTTACCGTGACAGGGCAGGTCATAAGCAATCAACCTAAATCGATCTGTAATTTCCGGAAACTCAAAAAGATGACGCCACTGGCTACCATGACAACCCGCAGTGTGCTGCATCAACAAAGGAATACCTTGTCCGGCTTCTTCGAAATAGATTCTATGGTCGTGACCAGCCAGTTCAAGATGCACATAACGACCAATAGGTGCATCGATTGTCCCGGCAGGCTGACTATCGTGAGGCATTAGTTCACCTCGGTCCGCCTTGGGCCTAAGCAATTCTATAGCACGTGCCGCTGCTGCAAAGTATTGTGCAAAATTTACTGGATCAGCTTCTCGTTTAATGCCAAGGTCTTGGGAGATATTCGCCATCAAGTCATGATGAAAACGCTCAGGCACCTGTGCAAGAACTTTCTCCCATACGGTTTCCTCGCCACTAAAACAAATGAAATTATCTTCTACTGCTGAGGCTGCTGGCCTACCATCAGAAACACCGAGTTGTAGGTTTGTCTCTCCGACAGACAGCTTCACCCCGCCATTCCAATGCCGAGCCGCTAACATGAACTCACCGTCACCTGCACAGCGTTCGATCCATTCTTCCGACGTTGGTAGATTAATAGCCATAGGTTTCGCCTCCCTATCGTTAACCATTTATTATTCTTACAGGACTAGATGATCCAGACAATCCGACTCTCTCTAGCTAAATTTCGAGAGACTCAGCTAATCAATCAGGCTAGTCAATTCCACGCTTACCCGCTTCAGCTATAAATGGCTGATATTCATCGAACATAGACACATTATCTGAACCCACCGTCCGTCCAGCATCGGTCGTCAACGTGTGACCTGTTGTATAACCAGATTCTTCGCTAGCCAACCAAAGAGTAGCATTTACTACATCGTCGGCTCTACCTGGACGACCTTTCAGAGGTGAAGACATCGCCAATCTGGCTTCAGTGCCTTCGATGTCATGCATATCACCTGACAAAGCCGCTACCATCGCAGTCGCCATCCCAGTCGGTGAAATAGCGTTTACGCGAATATTGTACTGCGCCAATTCGACCGCAACATTTTTGGTAATACCAATAATTGCGTGTTTCGCTGCAGCATAAGCGTGAGGCCCGCGCCCCCCCATGATGCCAGCCTCACTGGACATGTTCACGATAGAGCCCGTTTCCCTCGGCATCATTACTCTAGCAGCATGTTTACATCCATAGAAAACCCCATTTACGTGAATATCCATAGTCTTATTCCACTCATCGGCCGGCGTCGTCGCGATCGGACCCACAGCACCAACCACGCCCGCGTTGTTATACATCACGTCCAACTGACCAAAATTTGATACCGCCGCATCGACCAATGCGGCGACCGCTGATTCATCTGTAACGTCGCAAGGCAGAAAAACACAGGCATCTCCCAGTTCAGAAGCGACGGACTGACCCGCATCGACTTGAATATCTCCTATGACCACCTTTGCACCTTCTTTAACAAATCGTCTAGCAGCACCTGCGCCAAAACCACTAGCGCCACCCGTTATCGCCGCAACTTTACCTTCCAGTCTTCCAGCCATTCCTCATCTCCCTCACAAAATTTTGATTGCAAGCATAGCAAATCCGCTAAAACCCTTGCACACTGTTCTCCCGAACAAAATGAGCAACACAATTATCCAAGAAGCTATCCCCTATCCCGACCGGCGTTACGCCTGGTTTGTCGTCTTTGTCTTGATTATCGCTTCACTAATCGCCTTCATTGATCGGCAGGTTGTCGCGATTGTCGTAGACCCAATGAAGGAAGATCTAGGAGTTGGTGATACCGAAATCGGGTGGCTTTATGGCGTCTTCGCCCTTTTTTATGCAGTCGCAGCGCTGCCTATCGCTGCCCTGGCCGACACACGGAGCCGGAAGCATATTATTGCAATAGGCATCTTCCTATGGTCGCTTATGACGATAGCCTGCGGCCTGACAAAAAGCTTCTGGCAGATCTTATTTGCACGAATTTGGGTTGGTGTAGGCGAAGCAACCTTGTCTCCTTCAACGACTTCGTTGATTGGTGACTATTTTCCTCGACGGGACATACCTTTGGCACTTAGCATTTTCCAGACCGGACCGATTATAGGTACAGGTATTGCTTTCATTATCGGTGGTTTTGTTCTTGATCTGGTCCAGCAAGCAGAACCAATGATCATCCCCGGCATCGGTGCGCTAAAACCATGGCAGCAGACTTTCGTCTATGTGGGCATTCCCGGCATGTTCCTAGCAGCCTTCTTTCTACTTATTCGAGAACCGAAACGCCGCCCACTAATATCAACTGATGAAGTTAGCGGCGTCCCGCAATCCTTGTCCGGCTTCTATCGAGAACATGCATTAACTATTTTCTTTCACCATGCAGGTTTCATTTCCCTGGTACTGACCGGTTATGCTTTTGTTTTCTGGAGCGTTTCGTTTCTAGTGCGTGTTCACGGTATGCCTGCAGCCGAGGCATCACAGTATTTCGGATGGATCTTCGTAGTCTTCGGCCCTATGGGACCGTTGCTGGTAGCCTGGATAGCGAAATCGTTGCTAGACCGGGGACATCTTGATGCAAACATTACCGCAGGCATGATTGGAGGCATTCTCACAATCCCAACAGTCCTCCTTTTACAAGCTGCCCCTTCAGCGACATGGGCCTTAGCCCTCTACGGTCCCGCACTACTCGCAGTCAATTCTCCCTTCGGCATTGCCTCAGGCGCACTGCCAGTCATCACCCCACCGCACCTAAGAGCGAGAGTGGCGGCGATTTATATGCTTACAGGGGCGTTCGGCATGCTTTTCGGGCCACCTCTAGCAGGAGCTTTCAACGAATATGTATTCCCAGGGGCTGGCGGCGTCCGATACTCCATGATCACCATGACTATGATTTTCGGCATAACTGGTATTATTTTTTTGTGGGCGGGCCGCCGCCATTACGCCAGCTCGATGAAACGCGCTGAGCGCTGGGCTGAAAATTAGTAAACAGAGGCTCCAGGAAAGTATCGATCCGCCTCTCTAATCTCGAAATTCAGATCTAGGCGTGCGAGCCCCCTCAGAAAACTGCTGGGCGCATGCAGAAATTGCTCATCGGGGTCGGCGACACGAATTTTGTCCAACCGGTGTAACAAGATGGTGAAAGCGGAGAACATCTCTTGCCGTGCTAGCGGAGCACCGGGGCAATGGTGCGGACCTGAACCAAAAGCAAGATGCGCACCCGCTTTTTGCCGATCAATATCAAAGAGTTCACCGTCTTCAAAAACTTTTTCATCACGATTAGCGCTAGCATAACCAATCGCGACAGATGAGCCCTTAGGTATAGAAACGCCACTTAGCTCTGTATTTTCTACCGCAACACGCCAGAGGTGCATGACAGGCGTCTCATAACGGAGAGATTCTTCTATAAAGTTCCTGATTTGACTCGGATCATTCTGGAGTCTCGCCATATCTGATGGTCGCTGCAGCAACAACATCAACGCCGACCCGATAGCATTAGTCGTAGTTTCATTCCCGCCGGTCAGCAGTTGATCGAGCAGATCCATCAACTCGTACATATTAAGTTTTCTCTCAGGACCATCATTAGTATCACGAACATTGGTGTTAGCGAGTGTAGAAATAATGTCGTCCCTTGGCTCGGACTTGCGTTCAGCGATGACCTGAGCAAAAAATTGCTGAGCATCAACAACCTGCTTAGCACATTCGAGAGCCTTTTCTTCGTTAGTAAATCCTCCACCTGGTGCAAGCATGGCATCTGACCATTTTTTCAACTCCCAGATCATATCGCGCGGCACGCCGAGTTGATCCGCAATTACTGTGCAAGGTAATGGAATGGCAAAATCTCGCATAAAGTCGCACTGCCCTTTGTTGATAAAACTATCAACAAGGTCATTGACCACAGTTTCAATGTAGCTGGTCATTGTCTTGACTCGTTTTGGGGTGAAGGCGTGATTAATCAGATTCCGATATTTGCTATGAACCGGTGGATCTGTTCTCTGCAAAGTCGACACCCTTTCCCAACCATGTTCTGCACGATAAGACTCAGCGACGCTTCTGGACGCGCTCTGCCGAGCGCCATATTTGTGCGTATCATTACTGAATAACTCCGGGTGCTTCTTGACGTACCTGACATCTTCGTAACGACTGACATAAAAGGCACCTAGTTCTCGCATAAAATAAACTGGTTTGTCCAGGAGCCGGATCGTTTCAAAGTACTTAAAAGGACATTCGCGTGTTTCGTCTTCTAGCAAGTTGAAATCAAGTTGCGGATTTATCGGATCATTGGTCATAGCGTATGCTTCTTCACTAGATTGAGACTTAACAACTATACCTTTATATACCCATCAAGCGGCAAAGATCATTGAATTCAAGTCGCAATAGACTATGCTGAACTGAAAAGGTCGAGATATGTTATGAAAAAATTATTGATTGCCAGCTTTGGAATCTTATCCTACCTGATTGGTCTTGGCGGACTTGTTTACTTCATACTCTTTCTCGGCAGCTGGGACTTTATGCCTGTGCACATTAACTCAGCAACACCAGGACCGATTGAAACCGCGATCGCGATAAACCTGGGTCTACTAGTCCTTTTCGGTCTGCAACACTCTGTCACTGCACGCCCCACCTTCAAAGCAGCGTTAACGAAATTCGTCCCGACGGCAGCTGAACGCAGTTCCTATGTCCTACTCTCCGGTATCATGATGCTTGTCCTCAGCTTCTACTGGCAACCAATCGCAGGCGACATATGGCGCGTGGAATCAGGACCTCTATATATCGTTTTGCTTACCGGCCATGCTATCGGCTGGTTAGTAGCCATAATCGCAACTTTTATGATCAATCACTTCGAACTTTTCGGATTGCAACAGGTTTACCTAAATTTTCGCGATAGACCTGAACCAGTAGCAACGTTCACAGACCGATGGTTTTATAAACTCGTCCGTCACCCTTTGCAGCTCGGAATTCTACTAGGAATATGGTGCATACCAACGATGACTATGTCCCATCTCATGCTAGCCGGAGGCATGACGCTTTATGTCTTTATTGGCCTCTACTATGAAGAAAAAGATCTTGCAAGGATATTGGGCCCCGAATACAAGGAGTACCAAAAACACGTGCGTAAAATTTTACCCTTACCTGTATTCAACAAAGAGCGAAAGTCGACCCTCCGAATATGATCGGGCCTAAGAACAAAAAAGACAGACAAGCATAGGGCCCAGCAACTTAATCAATAGACATCACAAGTACTTGCACCATGCCAATCCAAGAAAGTAATCCGCTGATTCTTCTGATCCTGTTAGGTTATTTCCTGACGATAGTTGCCCTGGGCATCTATTACTCTAGAAGATCTAAGTCTACAGAAGATTTCATTCTCGCTGGTCACAGCTTGACGACTCCTTTTGTCACAGGCTCTGTCGTCGCCACTTGGCTGGGTGGGGCCGTTATTTTAGGAGGTGCGACAGAGGCCTTTGTCGGAGGGTTTCAGGCGATCGTTTGGGACCCTTGGTCACCTTTTCTGACTTTGCTAATTGTCGGTTTTTTATTCGTTGGAGTGTTTAGACGATCTCGGTTCACCACTTCGGTCGACTTCTACAACGCGAGATATAGTAAAGGCATAGGTTTGACTTCGATGGCAGTCGGGATGATCGCTTACATCTCCTGGATTTCTGCGCAGCTCCTGTCATTAGGCATCATAATTAGCGTCGTTACTGGTGTCGACACAATGATCGCGACCCTTATGGGAAGTACTCTCATCCTTGGCGTTGCGCTAGTCGGCGGGCTCTGGGCTCTGTCGCGCTCCGATATGCTGGCGTTCATCATACTGAGCCTCGTGCTTCTGATCATATTGCCTTATTCTCTAAACGCTGTCGGAGGCATTACTGCGTTTGTCGAGAATGCAGGCGTAGTCGATGGCGCTCCCCCTTTCAGCCTCTTCTACACCAACGAATTGAATACCAATGGTCAATCTCATGGCTTTGCAGGTTACCTAGGCCTGCTCGGTGTGCTTTACATGTTGGCTGCTTGGTTTTCAGTAGCCATCGGGGATATTGGCGGCTCAGTGCTGACCGCAAGGGCTCTCGCTGCCAAGGATGAAGTCGCGGCAACCCGCGGGTTCATCTATGGAGGGTTTATTTATCTGGCTCTCGGTATGATACCGGTGATTGTCGGTATGTGTGCTTTTATCCTATACCCTAATCTTCCCGAAGGGGAAATCGACAATATCTTTCCGATTTTTGTCCAAAACCACATGCCCAACTGGGTAGTCATTTTATTTTTTGTGGCGGTGTCTTCTGCGATCGTTAGTACGGCAGGAGATACAATTCTGACTGCAGGAGCGCTGATCGGTTACACAGCATTCAGTGTCGTCAAACCACAATCCACGGACGCACAACGTTTAAAGATCACACGTTTATCCATGATCCTAATAACGATAATTAGCCTACTATTCGGGCTGGTAATGGGTGACCTATACCGGCTCCTTGTCTTCGCAGGAGCGGTGAGCTTTCCCGTACTATCTGCAACAGCCATCTGCGGCATTCTCTGGTCTAGGGCCAATGTCATTGGCGCCTGGCTTTCAATTATTACAGGCGCCTCAAGCTGGTTGCTATTTATTTGGCTACTTTTACCTATTGTTGATTATGAAATCTGGGATGCTATCTATATTGGGGCAGTTCCTGCTTTTATCTGCAGCCTCACAGCAATGGTTCTAGGTTCACTGATAACACAGCAAACCAACCCACCGAATCCGATTCGCGATGTGGACGGCAATGACATTTCAAATCACCGCCTCTTTACCTGGCGTGTGCAATAGCAAGAACATTGAATTCGCAGATACCAAAGGGAAATCAACAAGATCTTTCTCATTTAGATGGTATAGTCCCTTTGCATTAAGGACAGCTTATAAAGTAGAGAGAACAAAATCGATGACAACTGATTTAGGCCAACGCGTAGCACTTGTCACCGGTGCTGGAACGGGCATTGGCAGAGCGATCGCCATCGACCTCGCCAGAGCAGGCACAAAGGTACTCGTCTGCGGTCGGCGCAGGGAACTGCTCGACCAGACTCTGAACAAGTTTCCAGACTCATCCGCTGGAAAGGCTTATACGGTTGATTTAACAGACCCAGCAGCCACAGAACAGCTAGCAGCCGACATAAACAAAGACAGTGGCGACGTCGATATACTTATTAACAACGCTGGGTTTAGCTCTAAAATTCGAAGCGCAAGACATATCGGGGCGGAAGAGTGGCAAAGCGTTATGGACGTTAACACGCTCGGTCCAGTGATTCTTACAAAATCTCTTCTGCCTGGCATGATCAAGCAACAGCGTGGTGATGTGATCATGATTTCATCGTTAGCAGGCTTAAGGCCTAACGTCATGGCCGGGGCTGCTTACAGTGCTGCTAAAGCAGCAGCCAGAGCTTATATGGAAGTTTTATCTTCAGAGGTTCGACGACACGGCATACGCTGCACGACAATTTTCCCCGGAGAGGTTGATACGCCAATTCTTGATAACCGCGCTCTACCCCCCGATGCAGACGCTCGCGCAACCATGATGAAGGCAGAAGATATTTCAGCAGTAGTCATGACAGCGCTCCAACTACCACACAGGGCAACCGTCCTAGAACTCTCTATTGGTGCAACGGAGCCCCGAGATATGAGCGCTGACATAAAAGCCGCACTAGACAAAGAACAACACTAACTTATCGCGCGATCAAAAATCAGGAGAAAACTGATGGCGAGCAAGTTTGAGGTCGTTAAGCACCAAGTAAAGACAGGGGATCAAGATCAAAGTAATCACTGTCGCAAATAGAATGCCAAAGCCTAACGAAACAGCCATCGGGGTCACGAACTCAGCGGAAAGACTAGTCTCAAGCAAGATAGGCAGTAGACCAAAAAAAGTCGTTAAGGATGTCAGCATAATAGCTCTGAAGCGCTGCTTTCCCGATTCAATCACCGCCTCAAAAATGGGACGGCCGTCAACATTAGCTTTATTGACATAATCCACAAGAATAATACTGTCATTCACGACCACACCTGCCAATGCAATGATGCCGTATACTGAGAGTGCGCTGAAAGGAATGCCAACGAGAATATGACCGATCAGCGCGCCGATCATTCCGAACGGGATAACACCCATAATAATCAACGGCTGAGTATAAGACTTTAGCGGAATCGCCATCAGCGCGTATATTCCAAACAGTGCAAGAGCTGCGGTAAATATCATCCTTTGAATCAATTCCTGCTCTTCTAGACTCGCACCTCCGAGTTCAATATTGACACTCGGATACTGTGCCTTAAGCCTAGCAACAAAGTCACTCCCTGAAATTTCTCTTACAATCCTGCCTGGATCCATCGTTGCCTTGTCGACGTCTGCAGAGATGTAGACAGACCGTTTGCCCCAGGCCCTATAAATAACAGAGGGAGTCTCTCTCTGATCAACTTCAGCCACCGCCGTAAACGGTACTTCATCACCCGATGCCGTACGAATATACATCGACTCAAGATTACCAATCGACTCACGCTCTTCTTGCGGGTAACGCACCATCACCTTTACTTCCTCGCGACCCCGCTGAACGCGTTGAACTTCTACACCATAAAAAGCAGCGCGCACCTGACTCGCAAGGTCTGCTAACGTAAGTCCAAGGGCCTCAGCTGATGGTTTAATCCTTAGATTCAGTTCCGGGATACTACCCTTCTCTGAATTTTCTATTTCATAAACGCCGGCATAGGCCTTAAGCTGTTCTTCTAACATCTGTGCAGCGCCTGCTAGTTGCTCTCTGTTTCCAGAAACTAAACGAAAGCCGAGATCCTTACCTTGGCCATGGGACTTCTGCCAGCCTGCCATGTTCATAGTCTTTACACCTGCGACATCACCAATACGTTCTCGCCACTCAGCAACAATCGTCTCGGGCGCAATATTCAATGAATCAACCGTTTTCAGTTCACCCATGACCGAAGCATTTGATCCCCAAGTGTAGCTTGCAACATTACGTAGAAACTTCTCTTTTTCTGGCTTACTTTTATCCAGATCGAGTAGCGCCTGGTGAATATGTTCTGCAATACGGACCGTTTGCGCGGACGCCGTGCCCTCGATCATCTCGACCTGCACTCGAACAAAATCTGAACTCATGTTGGGAAAAAATACTGTGCGAATGTAAGGACTCAGGACAAGGCCGAGAGCGAGGATAAGCATCGCCAAAAAAACTGAAATCGTCGTATAGCGGACTTCAAGACAACGAGTTAAAAAAGGTTCATAGATATTTTCGATGACATGCTTTAATCGCGTCGCAAAATACGCTTGAAATTTTCGAATAGCGTGATTTGCGTCATAAGGAATGGGCTTCATGCTCGCTAAATGTGCTGGCAGTATAAGTTTCGATTCTACGATCGAAAAAAGAAGACACAGGATTACGACTGAACCTATGGCAAAAGGAATCGGGCCAAAACTGCCCGGCACTGTCAGAAAGGGCACGAAGGCAGCCACAGTAGTCAACACTCCGAATGTTGCCGGCATGGCCACCTTTCTCGCTCCCCGTATCACACTATCAAGGTTGAGCCCGTCATTTTCAGTGGCGGTTTGCACACTCTCACCGATGATAATTGCATCATCAACGACAATGCCCAGTACAAGAATAAAGCCAAAAATACTTAGCACGTTTAGGGATCCACCGACCAACGGCATCAGCGCAAATGCCCCTAGGAAAGCGATGGGCATACCGAGCATGACCCAAAAGGCAAGCTGAAGGCGAAGGAACAGGCCCAAAACAACAAGAACGAGTAAAACACCCATAGCCATGTTACCCAGCATCATCGACCGAGTCTCTTCCAAAAGCGTCGTAGCGTTCATCCACGACTCCACCTGCACACCATCAGGCAATGAGATTCTCAGTTCCTCAATGTACTCTTCTACCTCTTTAGATATGTTGATCTGGTTCTGATCACCTACCGCCGAGACCTGAACCCCGATGGTAGGCTGGCCGTTAAACAAAGAGTAAAACTCAATCTCTTCGAAGCCATCATTAATGGTCGCTATATCTCCAAGCATGAGCCGCGTGCCATCTGATCGGGTGATCAGTACAATTTTTTCAAAGTCTTGCTTAAAATACGCCTGCCCTTCGGTTCTGAGCAAGATGTCGCCGGAGTCAGACCGAATGGATCCGGCAGGTAAATCAAGAGAAGACTGCCGAATGGCGTCCGCCACATTCCGAAGCGTCAGTCCGTATTGACGAAGCTGTACTTCTTCCATTTCAATGCTTATTTCGAACGGCCGTGCACCACGCACTTCAGCCTTCGTAACGCTTGGCAGGGCTAAAATATCGTCTCGAATCTGTTCGGCATAATTTTTCATCGAAACTTCATCGAGATCACCGTATATCTGAACGTTGATTGCGGGAATCTGACGTTGACTTTTGGAAATGACAGGCTTCTCAATAGACTCAGGAAAACTAGAAATACGATCAACAGCCAATTTGACTTCGTCAAGTATTGCAGGGACGTAGTAACCTACCTCGAGATCGAGCACAACCCTACCAGAACCCTCTGATGAGAAAGAACGCATTTCTGCGATGCCTTCGATATCGCGTAAGGCTTCTTCAAGCCTGGTCACGACACCTGACTCTACCTCTCCTGGAGACGCACCAGGAAAAGGAACACTAATCGTCACTCGATCAATTTCTAAGTCTGGGAACATCTGGGTTCGAATAGTTGTTGCTGCAAAAAGCCCAGTCATAACGATCACCACCATAAGAAGATTGGCGGCCACATGGTTTCTTGCAAACCAAGCAATAAGCCCAGTATTGGTATCAATCATTGGAGCTGCTCACCCCAAGCCCACTAATAGCCGGTAATTCATAACGGACCGGGGTACCAGGCAACGGGTTATCCAGTAGAGTCGTACAGATCAATTGGCCATCTAACAGCCCTGACCCAATGAACACATATTTTTCGTCAGAGCGAACAATGCTCACTTCTACAGGCTTAAGCGTATTTTCGTCAGTGACCGTCCACACCCTGCTGTTTCCCCGAAGTACACTACGCGGCAACCGAACCACGTCGTCCAAGTCAGAGCCTGCTATACGCGCCTTCACAAAAGTCCCCATACGAAGGGGCTGGGTCCATCTGCTGTTTAGTCGATTGTAAGGATCACCAATTTGCGCAACGACATAGAGAACGCGACTTTTTTCATCAAAGACGCCTTCGGTTCTCACAATACGGCCATCCCAAAAGTTTACCTGCCCTCCAATCACAGCCGACACATTCACTTTAGGGCCCTCCCCGGCTTCAAATACAACATTGTCGAGCTCCAGGAAAGGTAACTCTTTATCGGGTAGAGGGAGACGAATTTCCGCAACATCAACGGCAAAGGTCGCAGCAATCGGGGAGCCTGCATTTACAAATTGGCCAATATCAGCCAGTTTTTCTCGCACCAGACCATCGTATGGCGCTCGAATCTGAGTCCTATCGAGGTCTCCTTGACGCTTCTCCAAATCTGCCTTGGCAAATTCAAGTTGGGCATACGCCTCTAAAACTTGAGGCTTCCTAAGCGCAAGGTCACTCGCAGCTTTCGATGAATTCAACAATTTTCGAGCTCGCTCCCAATCCGTTTTTGCGAATTCAGCGAGCCCAGTCTCCTGATCGATTTTTGTCTGAGCAGCTGCTACTGATGCCTCCGCGCGTTTAACCTCAGCGCGATAATTCCGGTCATCGATTCGAACTAGCAGATCACCCTTGCTGAAGAAACCGCCGGCAACAAAGGCCGGAGATACTTCGGTAATGAGGCCAGCGACTTCCGAGACCATTGTTGTTTGAGTTCTCGGGACTACCGTTCCCTGCGCATTAATGACAACTTGCGTAGACCCTGATCGAGCACGCACCACATCGACCAACATGGTAGGCCGCTCAGAATCTACTGTTCTCGGCGGCTCCTTTTGGAGAATGAGTAAACTAGCAATAGCGGCGCTAATCGATAGAATAATCAACGGCAGGGTTATTTTAGACGTCATACCTTTGAGATTATATCAGTTGGCTGACGTTCGACGTTGATCATCGATTAATTTCTTTTGGGTATCGCGACCGTTGTCTCCAGTAAGGCTAGTTTTCTAAGAAGTACATTAACCGGATGAGATAGACTCCTCCTTAAATTTTTGCGCATTGTTATCTGTCACCGTTTCTTGCAAAGAGCTCAGCGAGCTTTGCTCGCGGAGAGCTGCTGGAATTAATTAAGAGCCTATTACGCCCTTGACCATCATCTTAGAATAGTTATCTTAAGCGTTCCCATGCAGGACACATCGAAATCGGTTATAAGTACGCGCGGACACTCACTGATTTCTGTCAGTGACACGTTGATAATTTTCGTTCTCGACTCTGAAACAAGCCTTTTTAATGAAAAAATTTGATTTCTATGGATCAACTGCAGTTTTCCTCGTCACAGACATAATGAGTACTGTGGATTACTACACTCATAAACTCGGGTTTGAACTTAACTCTACTTTCGGTGATCCCCCTTATCACGCTCAGGTATCAATTGGTCGACTGGAGGGCAATAGCGCGCTTGAAGGATACATTCCCGTTACCATCCAATTCCTGTACCGTGAGAAACCATCTTCATCAGAAAACTACCTTTATTTAAGAGTTGGCTACCACATGCACGAACTCTACGAATTGTATCGGTCACGAAATGTCAATATCACTAGTAAGATAGAAGATAAGCCGTGGGGGATGACCGAGTTTCGAGTTCTAGATCCAAATGGCTATACACTAGTATTTGGAGGACATACGGAGGATCAAAAACAAAGGACATGAGCATCAACATCGTAAACGAAGCCCAATTATTCAGTGGCCGACAAATCACGTACCAGCACACCTCTCAAACACTCAATTGTGATATGAACTTTTCTGCCTACGTCCCTGACGATGCTAGTGGTAAATGGCTGATCTGGCTCTCAGGTCTCACCTGTACCGAGGAAAATTTCACGACTAAGGCTGGAGCTCAGCGCGTGGCCTGTGAACTTGGATTAACGCTCATTGCCCCTGATACTTCTCCACGCGGCGCAAACGTCCCCGACGATCCAGAGGAAGCCTACGACTTCGGCCTCGGAGCAGGCTTTTACGTAAACGCCACGCAAGAGCCTTGGCACAAAAACTATCGAATGCACGATTACATTGAGGAAGAACTTTACCAATTGATTTGTAAGTCAATGAACGTCGACGCCCACCAAATGGGAATTTTCGGTCACAGCATGGGAGGCCATGGCGCACTTACCATGGCACTTCGTTCACCTGAAAAATTCAAGTCAGTTTCTGCTTTCGCACCTATTTGCTCGCCTATCAACAGCCCGTGGGGTCAGAAAGCACTTACTGGTTACCTGGGTTCTGATCAAGAGACATGGCGGGCCTATGACGCCTGCAAGCTTATTGACGACGGGGCACGAGTTGATGCGATACTAGTAGACCAGGGTTCCGCCGATGGCTTTATCAGCGAACAACTTAAACCTGAACTTCTGGAATCAGCCTGCGATCGAGGAGGGATTGCGCTGAATCTTCGAAGGCACGCTGCTTTTGACCACAGCTATTATTTCATCGCATCATTTATCGACGATCATTTGCGCTGGCATCACTCAAGACTATAAAAAGGTCGTAAGTTTTCCATATATTCACTTACGGGCGACGCAATTGGGCTAATTGATGCCTTAATGAGACTTGCTCGACCGGTCTTTTAGGGTATAAAGACCAGCAAATCTCGGAGGCTTACGGAGTTCAACATCAGAGATCTGATCGAACAGTTCAAGGACACGACAGGGGGAATAATCACTGCCCTGCGCGCGGTCGTTACCACGAAGGGCTTCATAGACGAGGAAGCAAAAAATATAGTAGCTGATATTTTCAATATCAGCCTCGCCGAAGTACGCGGAATAGTCAGTTTTTACGAAGACTTACGAACCGAGCCACCCGCGAACCACATTATTAGGGTCTGCCAAGCCGAAGCCTGCCAGGCAAGTGGGTGTAGAGGCCTTACCCACTCTCTCGAACAACGTCTTGGCGTCCAATTGGGTGAAGTATCATCGGACAAACATATAGCCTTAGAAGCTGTCTACTGCCTCGGACACTGCAGCCAAGGACCCATCGCCGAGGTCGACGGAGTGCTGAGGACGCGTGTCTCTTTGGATGAATCGGAGGATCTTTTTTCTTCTACCGAAACACTTACGCATGAACCTGAGACCCTAGTCGAGGAGCAGACACGGCTCATCTTCGGTCGTTATGGAATCAGTCAACCGCTCGACCTCGAAGACTATTTAAATGACGGCGGCTTTGGTCCGATGCCCGACGCCGAATTGATTATCCAGGAAATCCGAACGGCAAAGTTAAGAGGACGCGGTGGTGCTGGATTCCCCGCACATATAAAATGGAAGACTGTCGCTGACCAGCGGGCAGACCAGAAATTCATCGTTTGTAATGCGGATGAGGGCGATTCCGGCACATTCGCCGATAGAATGATTATGGAGGGCGACCCATTTTTGCTTATTGACGGCATGCGAATCGCAGCTAAAGCCGTTGGCGCTAAACAGGGATACGTTTACCTGCGTTCCGAATACCCTAAAGCCGCGGAAGTTTTCGGTGAAGCTCTAAGTATAGCCAAGGCAAATGACATCTTAGGCGATCAGTTCAATATCGAGCTTTTTATCGGCGCCGGTGCATATATCTGTGGTGAGGAAACGGCATTACTCGAAAGCTTGGAAGGCAAACGCGGTGTAATCAGAAGCAAACCACCGCTGCCTGCGATATCTGGATTGTTTGGGCAGCCTACACTGGTACATAACGTTATTACCTTATGTTCAGTACCTTGGATCATCAGAAATGGTGGTCTCGCTTACGCAGACTATGGAACAAATGAGTCAACAGGCACAATGCCATTCCAACTATCGGGCAATGTTCAACATGGAGGCTTAATTGAATTGCCATTCGGCGTCACTATCTCGGATCTGATCACGAAGTTTGCCGGCGGGACACGCACCGGCCGTCCGATTAAAGCAATTCAGGTAGGCGGCCCCCTGGGGGCCTACCTACCACCTCGCCTGTTTGATACCCCTCTGACCTACGAGAATATGGCTAACGTAGGCGCGGGCATCGGTCATGGCGGTATCGTCGTCTTTGACGATACCGCTGATCTCTCGGAGCAGGCGCAGTATGCTTTCGAATTCTGCGAACATGAATCCTGCGGGAAATGTACCCCGTGTCGAATTGGTTCGGTACGCGGGGCAGAGCTTGTCAGAAAAATCAGAGAAGATGGCGCAACAGCTGAACGTCTAACTGTGTTGCATGACCTTTGCGACACTATGACCCAGGCCAGCCTTTGTCAGATGGGCGGAATGACTCCAATTCCAGTAGAATCTGCTTTGAAACACTTTCCAGAAGACTTTGGCGTGGAGAACTGATATGCGACTTGCTGACAAGGACTTCGGCACACCTGCCGCAGACAGCAATCAGACCGTGTGCCTTGAAATAAATGGCTTGGCTGTGACTGCAGATGCAGGCACGTCGATCTTGCGGGCCGCCGCCGAATCCGACATCCCTATTCCGAAACTCTGTGCTACTGACTCAATTAACGCATTTGGTTCCTGTCGTATGTGCCTCGTCGAGATTGAAGGGCGACGGGGCTACGTTTCATCATGTACCGAACCTGTTTCTGAGGGTATGAAAGTTGTGACGCAAAGCCCTAAACTAGCCAAACTGCGTCGCGGCGTCATGGAACTCTACATTTCCGATCACCCTCTGGATTGCCTAACCTGCTCCGATAACGGCGATTGTGAGCTACAGGACGTCGCAGGCCAGGTAGGACTGAGGGAGGTCAGATATGAGGAGGGAAAACCCAGAGTATCTAACCCCGATGCAAGCAAGGACGAAAGCAATCCCTATTTTTCCTACGACCCTAGCAAATGTATTGTCTGTTCTCGCTGTGTTCGTGCTTGTGAAGAAGTACAGGGTACCTTCGCGCTCACGATTGATGGCCGCGGTTTCAGCTCTAAGGTAGCTACCGGGTCAGAAGATTTTTTTTCCAGTGAGTGTGTTTCCTGTGGAGCCTGCGTTCAGGCCTGCCCAACTGCAACTCTTATGGAAAAATCCGTTATAGAGCATGGTGTTCCTGACAGAAGTATCTTGACCACCTGCGCATACTGCGGAGTTGGCTGTTCATTCAAAGCAGAAATGAAAGGCGACCAAGTCGTTCGCATGGTGCCCCATAAAGATGGCAAGGCCAATCATGGTCATTCCTGCGTTAAAGGACGATTTGCTTGGGGATATGCCAACCACCAAGAAAGAATTACCCAACCGATGATCAGAACCGACATCAACGAACCTTGGCGCACAGTGGCCTGGGATGAAGCGATCAACTACGCCGCTGAAAAGTTAAAGGAAATTCAGATAGAGCACGGTCGCTTCGCGATCGGAGGCATCACATCATCACGCTGCACCAATGAAGAAATATGGCTAGTGCAAAAAACGATTCGAGCAGCTTTTTCCAATAACAACGTTGATACCTGCGCACGGGTATGCCACTCACCGACTGGTTACGGTCTAAAACAGACCTACGGAACGTCGGCTGGTACACAACACTTCGATTCGGTTCAGTCAGCTGATGTCATTTTAGTCATCGGCGCCAATCCGACCGACGCGCACCCAGTATTTGCCTCGCAGATGAAAAAACGTCTAAGAGCAGGCGCTCGATTAATCGTGATCGACCCTCGACGAATCGACCTAGTCCGATCCAGTCATATCGAGGCCAGTTATCATTTGCCGCTGCTGCCGGGAACAAACGTACCCATGATGAATAGCTTCGCCCATGTTGCCGTTACCGAGAACTTACTTGACATGGACTTCATTTCACTCCGTTGTGACATCAATTCGCTTCAGGAGTGGCTCGAGTTTATAAAACAATCAGAGCATTCTCCTGAGACCGTCTCGGCAATTACAGGCGTTGAGGCTGAGACTATTCGTGACGCAGCAAGACTCTATGCCGGTGCTGGCAACGCCGCTATTTATTATGGTCTAGGAGTCACAGAGCACAGCCAAGGCTCAACTATGGTTATGGCTATGGCTAACCTAGCTATGGCTACTGGCAATATTGGTCGCCTTGGAGTTGGTGTCAACCCGCTCCGTGGACAAAATAACGTTCAAGGCTCATGTGATATGGGTTCCTTTCCCCATGAGCTACCAGGATATCGAGCCGTTACGGATGACGGCGTCCGGTCCCAATTCGACCGTCATTGGGGCGTTACCATACACGATGAACCTGGTTACCGTATCCCTAATATGCTGGATGCCGCAGTCGCCGGAACTTTCAAGGGTATATATATTCAAGGAGAGGACATTGCTCAATCCGATCCCAACACGAAACATGTTGAGGCAGCGCTCAGCAACATGGATTGCGTCATCGTACAGGACCTATTTCTGAACGAAACAGCAAAATTTGCTCACGTCTTCCTTCCTGGAACGTCTTTCCTTGAAAAAGATGGAACTTTTATAAATGCGGAGCGGCGAATTAACAGAGTAAGGCCTGTAATGAAACCGCAAACCGGCATGGCAGAGTGGCAAGTCACCCAGGCATTAGCCAATGCTATGGGGTATCCCATGCAATATAGCTCCGCGGGCGACATCATGGATGAGATCGCAAGTCTCACACCAACTTTTGCAGGCGTCTCCTTCGATTTTCTCGACAACAACGGCAGCGTTCAGTGGCCTTGTAATGAAAAGGCACCAATGGGCACACCCATAATGCACCAAGACGAATTTGTCAGAGGCAAAGGTATGTTCATCTTGACCGACTATCAGCCGACGCCTGAGAAAGCTAATCGACGCTTCCCGCTGCTGCTTACTACTGGACGCATACTTAGCCAGTACAATGTTGGCGCACAAACTCGGCGAACAGACAACATTAATTGGCTAGAAAACGATGTGCTAGAGATTCACCCTTCAGATGCCGAGCTCAGAGGCATAAGAGACGGTGAATGGGTCGAAATCCGCAGTCGAATCGGAGAGATAACATTGAAGGCTAATTTGAGCCAGCGTGTTGCACCAGGGGTGGTTTACACTACATTCCATCACCCTATGACCGGGACCAATGTTGTTACCACTGAACTAAGCGACTGGGCTACTAATTGTCCCGAATATAAGGTCACGGCAGTCGAAATTTCCCCAGCTAACCACCGATCAAATTGGCAGGAAGGCTTTATTGATCGCGAAAAGCAGCAAATTGATTTGCTACCTGTAGAATGACCCAAGACATCCTAACCGGTTTCATCGCAACCGCATCACAAGCGAGGCACGAGTCCATCGAGATAATAAGGAATTTCGGTGACCATCAAGAGAGCCTCAACGACACCATTTCTATCGAGGAACCGCTAGAAATAAGAATTGCGGGACCTGACTTCGATGAAACGACACTCACGATCACAATGCGAACTCCAGGCCAGGATCATGAATTGTCACTCGGGTTTATTTATAGCGAAGGTATTATCTCGACCCTCGACGATGTGGCGGATGTCGAACACTGCCGCCCCCCAAGCATCGAAAGAGGTATTCACAACGCAATTTGTATTACTCTTGCTCCACATGTGTCGTTTAACCAAGACCAACTTAGGCGTAATTTCTATACCAACTCTGGTTGCGGGGTATGCGGAAAGACTAGTATCGAGAGCGTGCTGGCTAAACCCGCTCTCCCATTAAAAAACGAATTCAGCATTAGCTCTAAGCAAATCAAACAATTGCCAGTGTGCTTGAGGGAACTCCAAACAGAATTTCCGATAACTGGAGGCATACATGCTGCGGGTTTGATTAACAACGAGGGCCGCATCGTTATGGTGCGAGAAGATATTGGTCGACATAACGCTATCGACAAACTTATTGGGGCGAAGCTACTTGCAGATGAACTACCTCTAAAAACCGAAGGCTTGATGCTGTCAGGTCGAGCAGGATTTGAACTGGTGCAAAAAGCCATCATGGCTGGAGCGGAGTTCTTATCTGCAATAGGACCTCCCTCCAGTCTTAGTATCTCACTAGCGAAAGAGGCCGGCATGACTCTAGCCGGATTCGCAAACGACAGAGGTTTCAATCTATATACTCATCCTCAGCGAATCAGTTGATCTTGTTCAAATACACCGCTAAACAAACCGCTTAATCATTAAATTCAGTCTTTGCGAGACCTAAAACATATTAACCAGATTCGTATGGCGGTTTATCTATATAAAGGTTTTCGCCAGGTACTAAGGTAAACTATCCAACTTTTGAAAGAGTTGTTTATCAATGACTACTGTATCCATGGGTGTCACCTTCGGCAGTCTTTCGGTCCTCGGACCTTCAGCCATAATTGACATCGCACAGAACGCTCAGGAACTCGGTTATCAATCAATCTGGACTGTCGAGGCAACTGGCACCGATGCAATGACCTTATTGGGTGCTGCCGGCCAAGCCGCCCCTGGCCTCGGCCTTGCGACAGGTATTGTTCCTGTTCAGATTAGAACACCGGCGCTAACAGCAATGACCTCCGCGACTTTGCAAGCTTTAAACCCCGAATCAGATATCCTAATTGGTGTGGGTGTTTCAGCACCCGGTATACTGCGTGCCCATGGAGCTAACATGACGGATAAGCCTATCGGGCTTATGCGCGAATATGTAACTTTACTTCGTGAATGCCTTAGTGGCGAGCAAGTAACCTTTGAGGGAGACTATTTCTCAATCAAGCGTTTCCAACTAGGAGTGCGTCTAGGTGAGAGAAAACCGAAAATTATCATGGCAGCACTCAATCCGCAGATGCTTAAATTAGCTGGAGAGCTTGCGGACGGTGTTCTTTTAAACTACATACCTGCTAGCCATGTTGCCGCGTCCGTCAAGCTGGTGCGCGAAGGTGGGGATGCGACGATCTATGCCTATATCCATGCCGCCGTCGGAAGAGTTGAGGAGAGAATCCGTTCTGCACAGCGCGACCTCTTCAACTATGCAATGGCGGATGGCTACGCCAAAATGTTTCGCCAGGCAGGCTTCGCTGACGAGGTCGACCTGCTTAGAACAAAATTCGCCGAGAAAGACCGCGAGGGTGCTGTAGGAGCCATATCAGAGCGAATGGTTCAAGCGATCGACTTTATTGGCTCGGAATCAGATGTCAGCCACTTTGTTAAAAGCTATATCGATGCTGGCATCGAGTATCCAGTTCTAATGCCAATGCCTTGGGGCGACGATCGAAGATACGTCACCGATGCAACGATGCGGGCGGCTATAGCAGCAATAAATTGATCCTTTTTGTTTTTTGCAGATTTCTAAGTGTCAAGACTGTTTATCGATGCAGCCGCGAAAATGTTAAATGGCAGAAGTCGTTTCGTACACTAACTGCCAGGGGTAGGCAAAATAGTCGTATCCATTTTCTCTGGTTCGAGGCCAAGTGTTATCAGCACCTTCGACATCCCTACAAACAATCCAACACCTAGAGCCAACTCTGCCACTTCGGCTTCGGTGAAATGCGCTTTGATCTGATCGATTTGAGCGTCACTTAGGCTACCAGGCAGCCCTATAAGATCGTCGGTCAGAGCGAGGGCCGCCACCTCATGATCGGGCAAGCGGCTTTCATAACCATCAACGATGTCAGACACCTTGTTCTCATTAAGTCCCGCCGCACGGGCGGAGTCAAATCTGACGTTTTTTCAGTAACCGCAATCTGTAATGCGTGCATTACGTAGGCGTGTCATTTCCTTGATTTCCTGACTGACAATTCCGCGTTGCCAAAATTCTGCGTAAACTTCTCCAAAAGCCGAAAAGATCTCAGGAGCGTTCATGAGAACATTGCCAAGATCAGGAGATTGATCAGGATTGGCTGAACCGACTCTCGGTTTTGTCGACATCAAATTCCTCCTTTGAAAGTTAGTTCTAGCCGACAGGCAGCATCAAAAAATGCGATTGCTGTCAGCAATGCAACGCAGCCACCGTCCCCAAACGCTTCTTTAACGTCGCGGACTTCATCATCTCTCAAGTCGTGGTGGTGAAAGGGCATCTTTTCAGCGACAACGAGCGCGAGCCGCTCTGCTTCCGACGAAGGCTTTAGCTGATTATCTGCCTCAAGCCCATGAACTTGTCTGACTCTACTCTGGCAGGCAGCTAAAACAGCATGGGGGATTCGACCGTTTTCGTTTACCGCCTCAAGAAACGCCCCATATTTTTCTTGTAGTTCAGGACGTTGCTTTAATAGTTCATCAAAAGAGTGGTCGAACATTAAAATCCCATAAGTCTCGCGTAGCGATCTTTGTGAAAAGCCCTATTACCAAAAGCTGTTTCAAGTGTCCTCGCGCGCTTTAGGTACAAACCCGCATCAAACTCATCAGTCATACCTATTCCTCCATGGATCTGTATAAGCTGATTTGACATATTAAATAAGAAATCTCCAGCCCGAGCTTTTGACAAAGCCGACATTTCTTCGATGTCGTTAGTACCCGCGTCAATCGCTTGAAGCGCGCCCTCAATGCAGGACCTCGACAATTCCATCTGACTGAACAACTCTGCCGCTCTGTGGCCAAGAGCCTGGAAAGAGCCTATAACTTGACCGAACTGAACACGCGTTTTCAAGTACTCAAGTGTCATATCAAATGCTTGGCAACCAGTCCCAAGCATTTCAGCGGCAAGACCAGCACGAGCTCGATCAAGCACTGCCTGCATCTCATCAGCTCCACCAATAACATTTTCTTCTGTCAGTCTGACAGAAGAAAAATGCACATTTGCGTACCCACGACTATCAACCGTGGCGAGTGGTTCTCGACTGACTCCATTCGCATCGGCTTCTACGATAAACATAAGAACATCGCCATCGCATTTTGCGACAACAATAAACTGGGTAGCAGTCATACCCTCCAGAACAAAAGTTTTGTCCCCTGATAGCAGATACCCCGATCCATCTTTAGTCACAGTGGATTTAAACTCTCGTGGGTTATGCCTAGGACCTTCGTCAATAGCAAATGTAAAGATTGACGAACCGTCTACTATTTTTGGCAAGTACTGTTGCTTTTGCACTTCGCTACCGCCGATCACCAACGCTGACGCACCAACTAGACTTGAGGTAAATAGAGGAGATGCTGTCAGCTGTCGGCCTATTTCTTCGAGAACAACGCCAAAAGTTAGATAACCTAAATCGGACCCCCCGTACTGCTCGGGCACCACGATACCAGTCCAACCCATGTCAACCATGGCTGTCCAGGTACTGGGCACAAAAGCATGAGGCACTCGGTCATCGCGCATCTTACGAAACGAATTAACTGGCGCTTGTTCGCTTACCCAGGACTTTGCCTGGTCACGAATCATCGATTGTTCTTCTGTTAGCGCAGCCATAGATTTATCACCCCTGCTGTGTAGTCTCGGGTAAGCCGAGTATGTTCTTTGAAATGATGTTGTTTTGAACCTCGTAGGATCCGCCGTAAATAGATATCGCTTTACCCCAGAGCCAGTCACGGACCGCGCCTAACTCTTCCGAACTGTAATGGTCACCCTCCCAACCAACGCCCTGAGAACCCATCATTTCTAGACTAAGTTCAGCCTTAGTTTGTGAAATACGAGTCGCTGAATTTTTTAATATTGATGCGGCAGCGCTTACTTCAACATTGCCCTTTGCTTCGGCAGTGATTCTGGTGACCGTCAGACTATGAGCCTTCCCATCCATAAGGTGGTCAACCAAACGAGACCTAAGATCAGAATCGACCAACGCACCCGATTCATCAACGCCTACGTATTCTCTAGCCATGTCCGTTATGGTTTTTTTATTGCCTCCGCCACCACCACTGCCAGCTTGTGTCTGACTCTGTCGCTCATGTTGCAATAATCGTTTGACAACGCTCCAACCGTCATTGAGATCACCAAGCAAATCGGTTTTTTCTGCCCTTGCATCGTTGAAGAAAGTTTCACAAAACGGAGAGACGCCAGATATCAATTGAATAGGTTTAGTCTCAACCCCTTCCTGATCCATAGGTAACATGACAAAACTAATTCCGTTACGTTTTTTGGCGGAGGAATCTGTTCTTACAACAGCACCACACCACTGAGATATGTTGGCTCCTGAAGTCCAGATTTTCTGGCCATTGATCGTGAAAAAATCACCATCGTCTTCAGCTTTCGTCGCCAGTGAAGCGAGATCTGATCCGGCATTCGGCTCTGACAAACCAAGACACCAACGAACTTCACCACTCGCAATACCCGGTAGATGCTTTGCTTTCTGCTCATCAGTACCATATTCAAGGACTGTAGGCCCAACCATAGTTACTCCCATACCGGCCATCAACGGGATGGGATTGAAGGCTCCCATCTTCCCCATTTCTTGACTGAGAGCCTTAGCTTCCGGATGCGACAATCCTGCACCACCATATTCCACCGGCCAGGTCGGCGCCCCCCAACCTTTTTCAGCGAGACGCTGACGCCACGTTTCAAAGTCAGCCTGAAGAGATTCGTCTGCTTCTCCCTCAAGTCCCATCGGCGCTCCAATGAGCGAGTCAGGAAAGTTTTCACTTAGCCAGCTACGGGCCTCCGCTCGAAAAACCTCTATGTCTTGCATTGCTTTATATTTCCTCGCTAATACCTATAGGTCTATGATAGGCAAACCCATCGCAATTCACCACGTAAACTGAAAGCATGAATAGCTTGCCATAGGCTAGACACCTTGCTCAGAACCAGCCGAGATAGTAAAAAGACGCTCTCCAAAATCGAGTATCCCGCCATGCGAGCCTACATCATCGCCGCCGTTCTTTTGCTGATCATCTTCGGTGCGATTGGTGGTTACTTATACCAGCGATTCAATGCTCTCGCTCGAGCAGACTTTTCGCCACCGCCAGTAACGATAGCCGCGGCTAAGGCCGAAGAAAAAAAATGGAGACAAATACTTAATGCTGTTGGAACCATCCAGGCGGTGCGCGGAATAGAACTAACCTCTGAAACGAGCGGCGAAGTAACGCAAATCAATTTTGTATCGGGCGATTCTGTCGAAGATGGTCAGTTGCTTGTAGTGCTTAATGACGAAATAGAGAAGGCTTCGCGCCGAAATCAGATCGCGACTCTTGAACTAGCTCAGATACTCTTTGACAGAGATAATCAGCTGATCGATCAAAATACTATTCCACAGTCACAGTATGATCAGTCAAAGGCAGACCTACAGCGAGCCATCGCACAACTTTCTGAAACCGAGGCCAGGTTAGCAAACAAACGAATTAGAGCTCCTTTCTCGGGCACTATGGGAATTCGACACATCGATATTGGCGACTATGTCTCTCCCGGAACAATCATAGCCAATCTACAGGATCAAGAGGAGTTAGAGATAGATTTTCCTGTTCCTGCTCGCTATGCGCCCAGCCTTCGCAAGGGTCTTTCTGCAATAGTCAGCGTCGATGCCCTTCCTGGAAAACATTTCGATGCGAAAGTTATCGCTATCGACTCTAGAATAGATCCCGAGACTAGGAACATTCTTCTGCGTGCTAAGCTCGAGCAATCGACTGGGCTTCTTCCAGGAATGTTTGCCGAACTCAAACTCGATCTCGGGAAGCTCATCGATGTCGTCACTGTCCCCGAGACAGCCCTTACCTATGCTTTGCAGGGCGATATAGTCTACGTCATTGGGCCTAAGGCCAACGGAGAGCTCACAGCTATTGCGAAAGTAGTAAAATCTGGCGATGTCCGCGAGGGAAGAATAGCTATTATCTCAGGCATAAACCCAGGCGACCAGGTCGTTACAGCCGGACAAAATAAGCTGTATCGAGGCGTGACCATAGTAGTCGATGAGTCGGTAGAACTGTGAATTTCACGGACGTATTCATTAACCGACCGGTACTCGCTATTGTACTGAGCGCTGTAATGCTCCTACTGGGACTGCAATCGGCATCGCAATTGTCCTTAAGAGAGTATCCAGAGGTTGAAAAAAGCGTCATCTATGTCCAGACAGTATATCCAGGGGCTAGCGCTAGAACCGTTCAAGGCTTTGTAACGACACCGTTACAAAGACGCATAGCCTCGGCAAAGGGAGTCGACTATGTGACTTCCGAGAGTAATCCCGGATTCTCGCAAATTTCTGTGTGGGTAAGACTTGGTGAAAATTCCACCGAAGTCATGACTGAAGTAATAGCAAAGATAAACGAGGCCAGGTTCGAATTACCTAGAGACGTCGAGGACCCCGTCGTAACAAATCGAACCGGTGATGATGCCATTATGTACCTTGCATTGCTGTCCGATGAGATGAGTGTGCAGCAGCGAGCTGACTACGCAATGCGCTCAATCCAACCTGTCCTGAACACTGTTGAGGGCGTCGGCGAAGCGAGGATCCTAAGTAGCGGATTCTTTGCCATGCGAATTTGGTTAAACCCATCTCGAATGGCTGCCTATGGGATAACTGCCACCGACGTCAATCAAGCACTTCGGCGCGATAACTATGTTTCTGCCGCCGGCACGACACGAGGTCCATTAGTCAGAGCAAGCGTGGACGCCGAAACAGACGTCAAGGATCCAGACGGCTTTGGCAATATTGTGGTCAAGCAAATGGATGACAAGCGGGTCCGTTTAGCTGATGTCGCTGACATCGAACTCGCAAGTTCGAACTATGACTCTGCAGTTTATTCAAGCGGTCAAGAGACCATATTTATCGCTATTACTGAGGCTCCCGGAGCAAACCCCCTAGAAATGGCCGACCGAGTAAAAGCAAAATTGGAAGAAATAAAGCCTGGCCTGCCTGCGGACCTCGAAATATTCATGGATTCCGATTTGACCATCTACATTAGCGAAGCGCTGGAGCGAGTGGCGATTACCCTAATCGAAGCGACAATAATTGTCATCCTGGTTATCTTGCTTTTTCTAGGTTCACTTAGAGTGGTAACAATTCCTATTATCGCTATTCCTCTTTCGCTGATCTCGGTACTTTTTTTGATATGGGTAATGGGGTTTTCAATCAACCTTTTGACTCTGCTCGCGATGGTGATAGCAATAGGTTTAGTCGTCGATGATGCGATCGTGGTGACAGAAAATGTTCATCGGCATATTGAGAATGGTGATCCACCATTTCACGCGGCGATAAAAGGCGCTCGAGAGGTTTCACTACCAGTCATGGCAATGACCCTTACATTGGTCGCGGTCTATCTGCCGATCGGGTTCCTAGGAGGCTTGACTGGCATACTCTTCAGTGAGTTCGCTTTGACTCTTGCTGGAGCGGTATTTATTTCCGGTGTCTTAGCGCTAGTTCTAAGTCCCATGATGTGTGCTTACTTCCTAAGAGATCATGACCAGCAGGGCCCAGTGGCAGACTGGTTAGATGCGAAGTTTTACAAATTGCATCTGGCTTACGAAACCTTATTAGATAAATGCCTGAAACATCGCGGTGCCGTGATGCTATTCGCAGCAGGTATCTTCATGTCATTGCCTGTACTTTACTTATTTTCACAATCTGAATTGGCCCCAGAAGAAGACAGTGGCAGTATTTTTGCCGTAGCTAAGCCTCCGGACTACAGCAGTCTCGATTACACAACTTACTTCCTAGACGAAATGGTCAATGCTTGGAGAACAATCCCAGAAGCTAGCCACTCGTGGCAAGTCAATGAGCCGTCATCAGTCTTCGGGGGTATCGAACTCATTCCTTGGGAGAGTCGCGAAAGAACACTTGAGGAAATTCGCCAGGAGATGCAAGCGAAGTACGACAAAATAAGCGGGCTAGAGATATTCACTTTCGCTAGCGGAGGTCTGCCTGGAGCGAGCTCGGGCATGCCAATTCAGTTCGTGCTCTCTTCCAATTCGGACTATCGGGAGTTAGATAGGATCTCAGATGAAATCTTGGCGGAAGCTAGGCAGTCCGGAATATTCGCCCTTGTCACCAAAGACCTTCGCTACTCAAGACCAGAGATCAGGGTAGAGATCGACCGCGAACTCGCAGCACGACTGGGGATCTCAATGCGTGATATAGGTGAAACCCTTCAAATCATGCTTGGAGAGGCGGAAACCAATAGATTCAGTATCGAGGGCAGAAGTTACAAAGTCATTCCTCAAGCTGCACGCGATTTCAGGCTAACGAAAGAATGGTTGGAGCGTTACTACCTCCGAACCTCAGGTGGCGAGTTAGTTCCCATGAGCACGGTTATCAACGTCGGAAAACGCATAGAGCCCAACAATCTTAAACAGTATCAGCAATTGAACAGCGCAACCATCGAGGGCTTTGTCATTCCGCCAAATACACTCGGTGACGGTCTAGATTTTCTTGAAAAAACACTTGCAGATGTTGCCCCCGGCTATCGGGCGGGGTACGAGGGAGAATCCCGCAGGTTTATCGAGGAAAGCCAGGGATTTTTGACGCTTTTTGTGACTTCATTAATTTTCATATATCTAGTCCTATCAGCACAATTCAACAGTTTTCGCGATCCACTGATCGTTCTAATAAGCGTCCCACTATCGATTTTCGGTGCAATTGTTCCAATCGCGCTCGGCTTAGCAACTCTAAACATCTATACGCAAGTAGGCTTACTGACACTCATCGGGCTTATTAGCAAACATGGGATTCTGATAGTTGATTTTGCCAATAAAAAGTTTGAATCAGGCCTTTCGCGTCATCAAGCTGTACTAGAAGCAGCCGCCTTGCGACTCAGACCCATACTCATGACCACATTTGCAACCGTATTGGGTGTTTTACCGTTACTCTTGGCTTTTGGAGCGGGCGCTAATTCAAGGTTTGCGATAGGTTTGATGATTGCCGCGGGCATGAGCGTCGGGACACTCTTTACGCTTTTCGTCTTACCTGCTTTCTATTTAATTATCAGCAACAGCCTTTCACCAACAAAAACAAGCGAACGTGAAGAAACTGAAAGCCTTAGTTCGACTGCCTGATTAATTCGCTGATTTTCTCAGCCATCATGATAACGACCGCGTTCAGATTACCATTGGTAATTTCAGGCATTATTGAGGCGTCGACAATCCTTAGACCGGACACCCCATTGACCAAACCACGTTGATTAACAACAGCTCCTTCGTCGACACCCATGCGACAAGTACAACTTGGATGATAAGCGCTCTCTGCATACTGCTGGATGAAGGCATCCAGACCTCTATCACTATCGACAGATGACCCTGGCCTCAGTTCAGTTCCGCGATAAGCATCAAAAGGAGACTGCCTGACAATACGTCGAGCAATCCTAATACCACGACGCATAACTTCACGGTCTCGTTCAGATTCATTGTAGTTGAATCTGACAACCGGAGAAATTTTAGGATCTGAGGAGCGTAACTTTACGGTACCACGGCTAGAAGGCTTCATCGGCCCGACATGCACCTGGAACCCATGCCCGCGGTGCTGGTCTTTACCGTCGTAATCCATAGCGACGGGCAAAAAATGAAACTGCAAATCGGGAAAATCAACATCATCACCACTTTTCAGAAAAGCACCAGCCTCGAAATGATTAGTCGCCCCATCACCTGAATTTGACAAGTACCACTGCAGACCAACCAGCCATTTAAGGTACCAACGAGTCGAATGGTATATAGAAACCGGTTTAGCACAACGATATTGCACATAGGCCTCTAGATGGTCCTGAAGATTTTTGCCCACATCAGGGCGGTCCACCAGGCACTTAATACCATGCTGGGCCAGATGATCAGCATCTCCAATACCCGATAGCATCATCAACTGGGGAGTGTTAATCGCTCCACACGAAAGAATAACTTCCCTATTCGCGCAAACCGTTAAATTTTTATCGTCACGACGACACTCGACTCCCGTTGCACATCTGCTATTAAAGATAATGCGATCTACGTTAGCACGGGTCAGTACAGTCAGGTTCGGCCTATCAGACACAGGCTTCAAATAAGCCTCTGCAGTGCTTTGCCGCCGTCCACGGTAAATAGTCTGATCAAACGGACCAGCTCCCTCCTGTTGCTGCCCATTAAAGTCAGTGGTTAACGGGTAACCTGCCTGCGAAGCACTATCAAGCCAAGCATTGAACAACGGATTATTAAGCTTTCCCCGGCTTACCTGCAGTGGACCCAAATCACCTCTATACTGTGAGTCATCAAAATGCACAGTCTCTGATTTTCTAAAATAAGGCAGACACTGATCATATTGCCACTCGTTAAGTCCGTGTAAGTCAGCCCATCGATCGTAATCAGATCGATTTCCCCTGACAAAAATCATGCCGTTGATGCTGGAGGAACCCCCGAGTACTTTGCCTCTAGGACAATAAAGCTGCCGGTTGTTCAAATAAGGTTCGGGATCCGTGTGATAGTTCCAATTGTAGTGACCACTTGTCAGGACCTGAGACAAAGCCGCAGGCATATGAATGCGAAAGTCCCAGCTGAAATTGGTCGGACCCGCTTCTATCAGCGCAACCTTCGCCGTCTCTGACAAACGGTTTGCCAACACACAACCCGCTGAGCCAGCGCCGACAATAACGTAATCAAAATTCAGCACCAAAATAATGCTCCTACAACAAAGATTGCCTAGACAGCTCCGGCCTGGTGCGAAATTTTGACATACAGAACGCTAAGCTACTATCGACCTAGATACATTTAACTCGATAACGAGCGTCTAATTCGATCTATCTATACACATGGCACGTTAGTTGCTGGATAACCGGCTAGACACATTAAATACGGGCGGAAAATGCTTCCTGGGCTTACATTTATACTTCTTTGTTTACTTTTGCTTCCTTTCACCAGCGCAAAAGGCAACGCAGTTGACTTGTGGATCGCAGAGCTTGATTCAGAAACAACAGGCATCTCGGTCGATGATCCGTCAGCAGTCACAAAACTAAGGTCACTAATCGAACAAACAAAGAAAGAGGGATCTTTCAGTCAACAACTATACCTGCCTGTGAGGCAACTTGGCATACTCCTTCAATCCCAAGGCTATCAAGATGAAGCTATAACAGCGTTCAGACAACTCCAAAATATTGTTCACAGACACTACGGCGTTTATTCCCCGCTGCAGTTAGAACCTCTCAGTTTTATTATCAATTCGCATATACAAAAAGGCGACATTGATGCGGCCGAAGTGCAACATCAATTTAGTTATCGCGTATCGATGAAGTCGTTTTCACCGAACCAATTAGAGTATACGGACGCCAAAATCAGACTCGCTGACTGGTATAGATTTACAGCGAGGTTTGACAAAGCCCTGAAACTTTACAAGGAGTCAGCTCTAAACCTTAATAAAGATGACCTAAGGGCAATAAGTCGAGTCAAACGATCAATTGCGCTTACAAGCTACTTGTCAGGTAGATGTTGCCTTGAAGATGAACTTGCTGCCGCTTACAACATCGGGGTTAAAGCGCCTGATTTTGATCGAGCCGACCTAGAAAGAGCGCTTATCGATTATGTCGACGCAAGCTATCTTGCTGGTTCCGAGGTAAACCTTGAAAAATTTTCTCATGAACTTTCGAAGAATCTGGAGCCAGCTCTACTTGGTTTCCAAAACCCAAAAGCTCTCTTTTCAACACTCGCCAAGTCAAGGGGCTTTAAGGACAGTAATGCACAGATCATCATGTTCAAAGATACAGAGACCGGATTCAGCTTTGGTAAGAATCGATCAAAGCCTGACCCAGTATCGGTCGGCAACCCTGTAACTATGTGTGGAGAAACTTACAGGAGTCTCGTTAAAAACAAAGATCAAAAGTTGAGCATCGACGTCACAGTTGACATCAACCCGCAGGGCAAGCCAATACTGATCTCGCTAGCAGGCGATGCGCCTCCCAAACTTAACCGTTATCTCAGGACCTCTTTACATAACAGTCGATTCAGACCGGCGATAGATCAGTTTGGCAAACCTTCCGAATCAACCATTTCCTTTCGGCAAACATTCTCAGCAAACAATTTGTCAATAACGAGCTCTGCGAATGTCTACGATTGGAGTAATCAGATGGTAGCTCAGTCATGCCAGTTGACAGAGTTGGCAAGCCTATAAACATACCAGTATGTAAATCTTAAGCCACTCTCACAAGAACCTTGCTATCCAGGTTTCCAATAACCGCAGGTTAGATTCACGCCAAATTCGGCAGATAATTTCGCTCTAGACCCACTCGAACATCTTCGGGAATAACCATCGATCGCCTCTCGTCGAGGTCCATACAAACCCCGACAGAGTCATGCACTCCGAGTAACAAGCCTGTGTCTTTGACAAACATCCATCGGCGACTCTGCCGCCACTTTTCCCCAAAGGCTACATCTGCTGAAAGAGATAGAACCGCATCATCGAGCCTAGGTTTAGCGAATACAAACTGTCGAGTTTCCATCATTGCCCAACTGTAACGCCTGCCCGCTCGGTCATTCAATTGAGGCGGCCCAAAAGTGTCTTGAGATTGACCAGGAATAGGCCGATGCATAATGAACATCAATTCTAGGTCTTCACGCAACTGACCTTGAGAATCACAGTCCTCCGGAAGAATGATATTTTCACGCCGGCCACTCATCATGCCAGGTATGGGCTCATCGCTGATTAAATCTTCAAGGTCTTCGAGAAGAACCTGTTTGGGCTCTTTCAGCGATAAGGAGCGAGGTGTCGCATAATCCGGAATTTCGATCTTTAGCTTCAACAGATCACCTTCCAGTGGAGAAGTTCGTGGTTTCTGCGTTTCCTTATCAATTATGCCTGTTCTTAGAATGAAGCAAGCTGAAAGCTGACCGGTCTCCTGGTTACGAATCTCAAAGTAACCTGTAACCCCTATAGTCCCGTTTGCCTTTATCAGACCACCTCGAGTTTCGAGTCGATTGCCCTCAAACTGTTCTTGAAAAAATCGACTATAGGTTTCGAACCGACGCAGTTTTTCATGAGCTCTAGGTATGAGACCGGAACCCTCGAGTATTTGTTGAAAAGCTGAATCGACACGAGCCAGATAAAATCGAACATTCATGTGACCCAGGGAATCTATTTCCGATTGATCAACGACAGATTCCTGCCAAAGGGGTAACTGGGTCATACGGGTTTCACTTTATAAAAGAACGGCATCCTAAGGGATTATTCATTACAGATTAACCGTGCAATCGCGTCGTATAAGTTACAATGATTTCATTCAAGATCATGGTTTAAGGACCTTTCGATGAACATTAATTACGCAACTCTGGATCATGGCCTAGGTGAAGAAATCGACATGCTGAGAAGCATGGTCAACAAGTTTGCTCAAGCTGAAATAGCACCGCGAGCTATGTCTATTGATAAATCCAACGATTTCCCAACTGATCTCTGGATGAAAATGGGAGACATCGGCATCCTTGGTATTACCGCACCTGAAGAATTCGGCGGAAGCAATATGGGCTATCTTGCACATATTGTAGTTATGGAGGAGATCAGCCGAGCGTCTGCGTCAGTCGGACTATCCTATGCCGCTCACTCTAACCTATGTGTAAACCAGATAGTACGACATGGTACCGAGGAGCAAAAAGCACGCTACCTACCTGATCTTTGCAGTGGAAAACACATCGGTGCTCTAGCAATGTCGGAGCCTAGTGCTGGCTCAGATGTCGTTAGCATGAAACTGCGTGCCGACAAGCAAGGCGACACCTATGTGCTGAACGGCAACAAAATGTGGATTACCAACGGACCGGATGCCAATACCTATGTTATCTATGCCAAAACTAACCCCGATGCAGGTTCTCGAGGTATTACAGCATTTCTAGTCGAGAGGGATTTTTCAGGATTTTCTCGTGCGCCAAAACTCGACAAACTAGGCATGCGAGGCAGTAATACATGTGAGTTGGTGTTCGAGGATTGTGAAGTGCCTGCTACAAATGTTCTGGGTCGGGAAGGAGCTGGTGTAGGCGTTCTCATGTCTGGCCTCGATTACGAGCGAACGGTCCTTTCAGGCGGCCCTATCGGCATCATGCAAGCATGTCTCGATGCAGTCGTACCTTATGTCCATGAGAGGAAGCAGTTTGATCAGCCAATAGGCGAATTCCAATTAATGCAGGGCAAATTAGCTGACATGTACACCGTTCTCAGTGCCTGTCGGGCGTACGGGTATGCCGTGGCCAGATCCTGCGACAACGGACAAGAAACGAGAAAAGATGCCGCCGCCGTAATTCTTCACACGGCTGAACAGGCCACCCAGTGTGCCTTGCAAGCTATTCAGACACTCGGAGGAAACGGTTACATTAACGACTACGATACTGGTCGTCTTCTGCGGGATGCGAAGCTTTACGAAATCGGAGCGGGAACATCAGAAATAAGGCGTATGTTAATCGGCCGAGAACTGTTTATGGAATCGAGCTAATGGAGAAGACGGCTCTATGGGCACCCACTGATTCACAAATCGCCAGTAGTCAGATGACTGCTTTTCAACACTCTATTGAACGAAATTACGGTATCACCTTCGAGAGCTATAAGGATCTGCACGAATGGTCAATCAATAACACAGCATTTTTTTGGCAAGAAATCTGGGACTTTTGCGAGATTAAATCCCAAAAGCTCCCCAACGACACTATTAGAGAACCAGAACTTTTCCCTGGTGCGCAATGGTTTACAGGTAGTCAACTGAATTTTGCCGAAAACATGTTGCGTAACAGGGATGAGCAACCCGCAATTATTAGCCTGCAGGAAAATGGCAACCGAACCACATTGTCTTACAACCAACTCCACCGAGCTGTCACCAAGCTTGCCGCTGCCATGCGTTCCTCCGGCATAAAGAAAGGCGACCGCGTTGTCGGTTTCATGCCAAATATATCTGAGACGGTTATTGCGATGTTAGCAACCACAAGCCTTGGCGCAATATGGTCATCATGCTCACCAGACTTCGGCGTTGCTGGGGCTTGCGATCGCTTCGGCCAAATTAAGCCCAGATTGTTATTTGCGACTACACGTTATCAATACAACGGTAAAACAATTGAATGTCTCGAAAAAGTAAAAGCAATACAGTTAGCTCTGAAGTCGCTGGACTTGACGGTTGTTGTATCGGCTGAAGATGGCATCTGTCAATCTACTCTGAGCAAAGTCGTAAGCTGGCATGACTACCTAACGAATGCTCCCGAAAGCCAGCTAGTCTTCACGCCAGTAGATTTCGATCACCCGTTGTACATTATGTATTCTTCCGGCACCACCGGAGCTCCTAAATGTATTGTCCATGGTACAGGCGGGACTTTGCTGCAGCACCTGAAAGAGCACAAACTTCACACCAATGTCACAAGACAAGATGTACTATTTTACTTTACAACTTGTGGCTGGATGATGTGGAATTGGCTGGTTTCTGGTCTAGCCTGCGGCTGTACATTAGTGCTTTACGACGGCTCTCCATTTGCACGTTCAGGGCATATACTGCTCGACGCCATAGATGAGGAAAAAATTACCATCTTCGGAACGAGCGCGAAGTTTATCGCGGCAATCGAAAAGCAAGGGCTAAAACCAAGAAATACTCATAAGCTCGATTCCCTCAAAAGTATACTTTCAACTGGCTCTCCTCTTAGCGAGACCAGTTTTGAATACGTGTACCGCGATATAAAAGAAAACGTTTGTCTATCATCGATTTCCGGAGGCACCGACATTATTTCCTGCTTCATGTTAGGCAATCCCAATCTGCCCGTATTCAGCGGAGAAATCCAATGCTTGGGTTTGGGTATGGCAACCGAGTTCTGGGACGAATCTCAACAAGCTCTGGTAGGCACCCTCGGAGAACTTGTCTGTGTTAAACCTTTTCCGTCCATACCTATTGGTTTTTGGAATGATCCCGACAATGAACAATTTTTCGGCGCTTACTTCCAACAGAATCAGGGGGTATGGACTCATGGTGACTATGGCGAGCTCACAGAACGTGGAGGCGTAATTATCCAGGGACGGAGTGATTCAGTGCTGAATCCCGGTGGTGTAAGGATCGGTACGGCTGAAATCTACCGTCAAGTCGAAACAATTCAGGAAGTCACAGATGCCATCGTTGTCAGCCAAGACTGGGGGGATGACGAGCGAGTTATACTCTTCGTTGTTTTGCAGCAAGGTTTGAATCTCGACGATGAACTGATTGCCCATATAAAACTCGTTATCCGCCAGAATACAACTCCCCGACACGTTCCCGAAAAAATTATCGCTGTACCGGACATACCCAGAACGATCAGCGGAAAAATAGTAGAACTAGCGGTTCGAAAGATCATCCACGGTCAGCCAGTGGACAATACTGATGCTTTGGCTAACCCAGAAGCACTCGATTTCTTTGAAGGCCTTGAGGTGCTTAGAACCTAAAAGAAATGGATATAATCAACCGACATTTAATTCTCTTCTAACGATAATTCATTAAATCGTTTACTGAATCCAGGGGCCGCTTCAGGAAAGTTACCATTTGCGTTCTCGAGCTCTGTCTTTATGTATTTGACCGAAAGAGGCCCTAAAATGTGATAGATTTTTGCTGCTAAATACCTAGCATCAAATCCAGGCCATGAGGTTGGTAGAAGTCGCCGCGGAATAGGTACTTCCTTCAGCAGTAAGCGGCGATAATCCTGAATTAACATCAGACGTACTAAGCACGCCGTTTCAAATAATGTTTCCGTTTCCCCTTCATTGTTCTTAAACCAATTCAAGATTGGTCTATAACGATTTAGAAATTGATTGTAACCTTGGGCAACCTCGTCTAATCGCCAGCTTTTATAGACCAGGTCACGAATTATCTCTGCTGAGGATATTTCCGGCGTGGTTGCAGACATAAGCAACACTTCATCCTGTGCAGAAAATTTACGCAGCGTCTCGATCAAGTCTCCACCACCCTCCCCCGGTTTAGCCAACACACCTGCTGTCACACTGCGATACCCTTGCCAACGAAGCGAGCGCGAAAGCTTTTCTTTCCTCTCCTCACTCACTCCCCTTAAAATTACTAACTGCCAACTTCCAGACCAGTCAGCCTCATGCACCGAGTAGATTCGTCTGGCAGCTCTTTCGTACTCCTGCTCACCATATTCGCTGAAGCGATAGTAACTCCGTCGACCTAAGCGATGCGCTTCAAGCCAATCATCCTGAACCAAACGAAAAACCGTAGTACGAACCAAACGTTCATTAATCTTAAATTTCGCTAAAACTGAAATCAGACTACCGAGCCAAACATTACCACCATGCTGCGAGACAATATCTCCAAAAAAAGTAATGACCAAAGATCTGGTTCTAATAGGCTTACGTTGCGTAAACTCTTTCAGTAATTCTGTAGGACTATCTGTCGACTCCAATTACGACTCCTCCCTGACAAAACAATTAGTCAGATTAGCGATGCGAATATAGCGCAACGTCGGACGATTTTTGTATTATTTTACATTTTAGGAGCGAAGCACCGTCATGCCCAACCCGCCTTGCTTAGACCCCTTACATCCCATCGAAACAGCCAGCGTCGATGAACTCAGAAGCCTACAACTAAAGCGTCTGCGTCATAGTCTGCAACATGCATTCAACAACTCACCCATGTATCAGGACATGTTCCGAAAACACCATGTGCATCCAGACGATCTGAACTCTCTGGAGGATCTAACGAAGTTTCCTTTCACAACAAAACAGGATCTTCGGGACAACTACCCCTTTAAAACATTTGCAACAGAGATGGAAAACATCGTAAGAATCCATGCTTCAAGCGGAACAACCGGAAAGCCAACGGTCGTTGGCTACACAAAGAACGATATCGACACTTGGGCTAATGTCACAGCTCGATCTATAAGGGCCGCGGGCGGTCAGGCAGCCGATAAATTACACGTATCTTATGGATATGGTCTATTTACGGGAGGGCTTGGCGCGCATTATGGGGCCGAGATGTTAGGTTGTACGGTAATTCCCTTCGGTGGCGGACAAACCGAACGGCAGGTCCAATTGATAGCCGATTTCGACCCCGACATCATCATGGTCACCCCATCATATATGCTAAATATTGCTGATGAAATGGAGCGACAAGGTGTAGATCCACATGAACTTTCGTTGCGATTGGGTATTTTCGGTGCTGAGCCTTGGACAGATGCTATGCGCACTGAGATTGAAGCAAGAACAGACATACAGGCGGTTGATATCTATGGGCTTTCGGAAGTCATCGGCCCAGGTGTAGCCCAGGAGTGCCTTGCGACAAAGGATGGGCCTACTATTTGGGAAGACCACTTTTATCCTGAAATCGTAAATCCTGAGACTGGCCTTCCTATTGCAGATGGAGAAGAAGGTGAGCTCGTATTTACCAGCTTGACCAAGGAGGCAATGCCAATCATTCGATATCGTACTCGCGATCTCACAAAGTTACTGCCAGGCACGGCACGGACCATGCGCAGAATGGCAAAAATTACTGGACGCAGTGACGACATGATGATCATAAGAGGTGTGAACGTATTTCCCTCACAAATAGAAGAACATCTCCTATCTGTTAAGGGTCTGTCTCCACACTATCAGATAGAACTTGACAAGGAGCGCCACCTAGATGTCATGACAGTGAATGTGGAAACTACAAATCATTCCTCAAATGAAGCCAATGGAGAGGAACTTGCCCGCCGGATTAAAACTTATATAGGAGTCACGGCCAAAGTGATAGTTCACGACTCGGGTACTATTGCGAGATCAGAAGGCAAAGCAAAACGTGTCATAGATAACCGCTAACCGACATCCAAGAAGAAAATTACCGGGAGTAGACAAATGCTGGGCCTGAAAGGAAAGAGAGCTATAGTCACTGGAGCCGGAGGAGGTATCGGCAATGAGATCTGCGCACGTCTAGCGTCCGAAGGCTGCGATATTGCACTGTTCGATATCAATAGGAGAGCCGCTCAGCAAGTCGCTGCGCAAATCAGCTCGGTCAAGACCACTATTCACGAAGTCGATATTTCAGACTACGAAGCCGTCGGCTTCGCAGTCAACGAAGCAGTCGAGCAGCTAGGAGGATTGGACATACTTATAAACAATGCTGGCTGGGACATTGCTCAGCCATTCCTCGATACTAACCCTGAATTCTGGGATCGAGTCATCGCGATCAATTATAAAGGTCCACTAAACCTCCATCATCATGTCCTGCCAATTTTGAACAAACAGGGAGCAGGCAAGATCGTCAACGTGTCCAGCGATGCAGGTCGCGTGGGCTCAACTGGAGAAGCCGTCTACGCAGGATGCAAAGCAGCACTCACCGGTTTTGGTAAAAGTGTTGCAAGAGAATTAGCTCAAAATGGTATCTGTATAAATACGGTCTGCCCCGGACCAACAGATACCCGTTTATTTGAAGAATTCGCTGGTAAGGGAGAGTTTGGACAAAGAATCAGATCAGGACTTGAAAGAGCCATCCCTATGAGACGGCTAGGTCAACCAGCAGATATCGCCGGCGCTATACTGTTCCTGGTCAGCAACGATGCTGACTTCATCACGGGACAGACAATAAGCGTATCAGGCGGTCTAACCATGCACGGCTGAGCACTACTCAAGTCCAAGTCCCCAACGATGACCCCAGGTGAGACCCTCTGGGGTGAGCTTCCGCGCTTTGTATTCGCAACCAATCCATCCATGATAATTTTGTTCGTCGAGCCAATCGAACAGGAATTCAACGTTGACTTCACCATACTGAGGCTCGTTTCGACCCGGCACACTTGAGAACTGGATATGACCAATATGCTTCCAGTGTTTTTCAAGCGTCTTGGACAAATTTCCTTCCATCAGTTGTTGGTGATAAAAATCAAACTGGAGTTTGACGTTGGGCCTTGATATGCGTTCGATCAAACTAACCGTATGATCCGTCATACTGTACAAGTAGTCCGGCATATCAAAAGTGTTTAAAGCCTCTAAAAGAATGATTTTTTCCGGCACCAGATCTGCAGCCCAGCGTACATTCTCAACAAAACAGGATTCTGCCTCAGGCAAGTTCTCACCGGGCTTGCCTGCCATCAAATGAACCATCCCGATGTCCAGACCATTCATATATCGCAGAGTTTCTTTGAAGCTCGTTCGAAACTCATTAATCCGTGCAGGAATGGCCGCACATCCTGGCGATCCATCAGTTCCTGGTAAGGTATTCATCAAAATGAAATGGACTGACTCAACTTCCGGCCAGGCATAGATTTCCTCAAGCGACCATTCATAGGGAAGCAGAAACTCAACAGCAGCGAATCCACACCGACGGGCGGCCTGAACCCGTTCCGACATCGGTAATTCTTGGAACATGGTCGTAATATTGGCAGCAAAAAGGGGCATGCGCATATAGTACTATAGCCAAACATCTGATGAGGAATTTACCGATGACAGGTATTGCACTAATCACTGGGGCCGGGACAGGCATAGGCAAATACTCTGCTCTCGCACTTTCTGCCGCAGGCTTCAATTTGGTGCTCACTGGCCGACGACTAAAGCCATTAGAGGCCGTCGCTGCCGAATGTGAAACTGAAACAGTCGCGATCCCCGCTGATGTATCAGTAAGGGAAGAAGTAGATATGCTATTTTCTCAAACTCAAGAGACGTTTGGTCGTCTTGATGTCCTCTTCAATAATGCTGGAAGCGCTGCTCCAGCATTGCCAATCGATGAACTTACACTTGAACAATGGCAAGAGGTGGTCAACAGCAATCTTACGGGTACGTTTCTATGTACTCAAAATGCTTTTCGGTTGATGAAAACCCAGAAACCCAAAGGCGGCCGAATCATCAACAACGGCTCAATCTCAGCTCACGTTCCACGCCCTTACTCATCCCCTTATACAGCAACCAAACACGGTGTGACTGGCCTAACGAAATCCACGTCGCTCGATGGCCGATCCCATAACATCGTCTGCAGTCAAATTGATATTGGCAACGCACTCACTGAGATGACTGCAAGAATGACTGACGGCGTCCCACAAGCGGACGGGTCTGTCAGGCCAGAAGCAACCATGGATGTCGCACATGTGGCTAATGCTGTCGTTCAGATAGCGACTATGCCTCTCTCAGCGAATGTACAGTTTATGACCATCATGGCATCAGGCATGCCGTTTATAGGAAGAGGTTAATGTCTTTGTTTAAAGAAAAACTTACAGAAGGCGATTTCGTTGTAACTAGCGAACTGACGCCACCAAAGGGCATCGATATCAGAAAAATGCTAACAACTGCAGAGCAACTTAAAGAGTATGTCGACGCGTTTAATATTACTGATTCACACAATGCTAGAATGAGTTTATCTCCGCTGGCAGCAGCTCATGCCCTTATACGGGCAGAGGTTGAGCCGATTCTGCAAATGACAACCAGAGATAGAAACCGCATAGCACTTCAATCCGACATGCTTGGCGCAGCTTCGCTCGGTGTCCAACATCTCGTCTGCATGGGCGGTGATCCCCCACATCTAGGTGATCACCCGGACGCGAAGCCAGTATTCGATTTCAGTACTGAGGCTCTCATCAGTGCAGCTGCTGGACTAGCAATGGGTAAAGATTCTACCGGCAACGAACTCAATGAAGCTCCAGAACTAAATGTTGGCGCGGTCGTGAATCCTGGTGCAGATGATTTGGATACCGAAATTACGCGGCTCGAAAAGAAAATAGAAAGCGGTGCAAGGTATTTCCAAACCCAAGCAATATTCGACCCAGCAGCGTTTGAGGCATTCATGAATAGGGTGATGTCATTTCAGGTGCCAATCATTGCTGGGATACTGCCGGTAAAATCCGCAAAAATGGCCGACCATATGAACAGGAACGTGCCAGGTATCGACGTGCCGGAAACGATTGTTCAGACCATTGAAGCAGCAGAGGATGTCAAATCCGTGAGTGCCGATATATCCGCCGAAATTATCCGAGAAATCAGACCAATGTGTCAGGGCGTTCACATCATGGCCATCGGTTGGGAGGCACTCATTCCAACAATACTCGAAAAGGCCAAGTGATTATTGTTTACAGCCTACCGATGAAATACCCGTAGACGTCCGGCGACATCACAGTAGAAGTATCCTCTCGCGCGAGACCTTTCCGTTGAAATCAAGTTCAAAAAGAACTCAGCTACTAGCGCACAAAGTGGCGACCGAATCTAGATCTAACTATCTATACCTCCCATGCATAGATATTTAATCTCTGTGTAGTCGTCTAAGCCATATTTAGAACCCTCGCGACCACTTCCAGACTCCTTCACACCTCCGAAGGGCGCAACTTCCGTTGAGATGCTGCCTTCGTTTACGCCCACGATACCGTATTCGAGAGATTCACTAACTCGCCAGACTCGACCAATATCACGGGAATAGAAATAAGCCGCGAGTCCAAATTCGGTGTCATTCGCCATCTCAACGGCCTCTTCTTCCGTCGCGAACTTAAAAAGAGGTGCAACCGGTCCAAAAATTTCTTCGCTAAACAATCTCATGTCTCTAGTCGCCTCAGTAAGAATTGTGGGTTCAACAAAAGCAGACCCCAAATTGGATCTTCCTCCACCCACAATAGCCTTAGCTCCTTTCGCAAGCGCGTCGTCTATAAATTCGCAAACGGTGTTCGCCGCTCCCTCATCAATTAATGGGCCGATAGTGACATCCTCTTCTGCACCATTTCCAATCTTTAATTTGGCAACTTCATCTGCAAGTTTCTGAGAAAATTCATCATATATGGCTTCTTGAACCAATATACGATTAGTGCAAACACAAGTCTGACCCGCGTTGCGATATTTAGATGCGATAGCGCCCTCGACGGCAGCATCAAGGTCTGCATCATCAAAAACGATGAAAGGAGCATTGCCACCTAACTCCATGGAGGTAGTTTTAACTGTGGCCGCACACTGGACCATTAGATGTTTTCCGACAGGAGTCGAGCCTGTGAATGTTACTTTGCGTACGATCGGGTTTGATGTAATTTCATCACCGATTTCACCGGTTTTTCCCGAAACAACATTAATAACTCCCGCAGGCACGCCAGCGCGCTCAGCAAGAACCGCCATAGCCGTTGCAGATAAAGGCGTTGCGTTCGCGGGCTTACATACGACCGTGCACCCAGCTCCGAGTGCAGGCCCTAACTTTCTGCCAAGCATCGCACTAGGGAAGTTCCAGGGCGTTATACAACCTACGACGCCAATACCCTCTTTTATAACCACTATTCTTTTATCGTTAGAAGGGGAAGGGATGGTATCTCCATAGACGCGCTTGCCTTCTTCTGCAAACCACTCAATAAAACCCGCGCTATAGGCTATTTCTACTCTGGCTTCGGCGAGAGGTTTCCCCATCTCCGCAGTCAAAATCTGAGCTAAGTCTTCCTGATTTTCTATCATGAGATCAAAGAACCTTCTCATAATCGATGCTCGCTCTTTAGCAGTTTTCGATCGCCAACCAGGTAAAGCTTTTTCCGCAGCCTCTATGGCACGACGAGTTTCCGCAGTCCCGCACTTAGCTGTCTCAGCAATAACTTCACCAGTGGCCGGGTTTGTAACTGGAGTACTCTCTCCCGAGTCCGCATCAATCCATTCTCCATCAATAAATGCTCGGCCTTCTAAAAGGGACGTATCTTGCAACATCATAATAAATTCCAATTTTATATTTGATTTGATTGGACTGACCGACACTTAATTGTCATATTTTATGCCAGCCCCCTAGTTTTTTTGCCTTTGGGTGTTAAGAAATCTAACCAAAGATAATGCTTCTTCCGGATCCATGCGCCCAATCGGGGAATTACTATAGGTCGACATCAGTACCTTACCACGTTGGTTCACCACAAACTCACTGGGTTGAATGTGGTTACGACGTTCATCCCACCAAGCTCCAACAAGATCAGCATCGTTACGTGTCATACCATACGCTACAGGAAAACCCAGTGGCTCAGCGAGTTTCAACGTATCCTCTTCCGAGTCGACCGTCCCCGCCAAGATACTAACACCCTCCTCCTCAAACGCTTCACGGCGCTCTTCGTAACCTGCCAGCAGGCGACGACAATAAGGTCACCAATGCCCACGATAAAACAGAATTATTGTCAGTGGAGTTCCCAAGTCGCCGGGAAGTACTAGTGCATTTCCGCCGGCAGTATTTAGAGATAGTGACGGAAATTCATCACCCCCTACAAGCTTTTCTGTCATGGTCCACCTCTCAATGCTATCTTCAAGTTGCTTATGTACCGACAGGTAGATTAATGCTACCTGTAATTTTCTTTTAGCAACGAATCCCAATTTGATATCGTGAAAAATACCTCATCAGACACATTTAAATTCATTATTCACTGAACAATAACCTTTTCGACGTGATCTCGCAGCAATGTATTGAATATTTCTGGTTGCTCGAAATATGGCGAGTGGCCTGCATCCTGAACCAATTTAATA